>OJSQ01000014.1_pt1 | contig 223890 bp, 171 predicted proteins | sample 1599551 | NCBI WGS metagenome assembly OJSQ01 (sample SAMN04168659, study PRJEB22393) | human gut metagenome | biome: human gut microbiome; feature: stool | host: Homo sapiens | collected 2014-05-12
ATTTAAGGTTAACAAAGGTTGGAGCAAGGCGTTGCTCCTTTTTTTATGCCCATACTTCTCAAATGCTCCTTTCAACTGCATCAACTCCACACCGATTTTTACGCAACTTTGTGGTTATCTGAAAATAATCCCGTAAATTTGTTCCCAATTAATGAAATAACATAATAAATCACTATAAACAAAAGGATTATCGCTATGGAATATAATTTCAGGGATATTGAAAAGAAGTGGCAAAAACGGTGGGTAGAAAGTAAAACCTACCAGGTGAAGGAAGATGAATCGAAACAAAAATTCTATGTGCTGAATATGTTTCCTTATCCGTCGGGAGCAGGACTACATGTAGGACATCCGCTGGGATATATTGCTTCGGACATTTACGCCCGCTACAAACGCCTGCAAGGTTTCAATGTACTGAATCCTATGGGATATGACGCATACGGCCTGCCTGCCGAACAGTATGCTATCCAGACAGGGCAACACCCTGCTATTACAACCATAAAGAATATCGACCGCTATCGGGAGCAATTGGATAAAATAGGGTTCTCTTTTGACTGGAACCGCGAAATACGTACATGCGATCCGGAATATTATCATTGGACACAATGGGCGTTTATGAAAATGTTCAATAGCTATTATTGTAACGATGAACAGCAGGCACGCCCTATCGAAGAGCTTATCCAGGCTTTCGGAATCTACGGAACAGAAGGTATGAACGTTGCTTGTAGTGAGGAACTCAACTTTACTGCCGACGAGTGGAAAGCAAAAAGTGAAAAAGAGCAGCAGGAAATCCTGATGAATTATCGTATCGCTTACCTGGGCAACACCATGGTGAACTGGTGCCCGGATCTGGGAACAGTACTTGCCAATGATGAAGTTGTAGACGGTGTTTCCGAACGCGGTGGTTTTCCGGTTATCCAAAAGGTAATGCGCCAGTGGTGTCTCCGTGTATCTGCTTATGCCCAACGTCTGCTCGATGGTCTGGATACTGTAGAATGGACAGATTCTCTGAAAGAGACTCAGCGCAATTGGATTGGCCGTTCAGAAGGTGCCGAAATGCAGTTTAAAGTGAAAGATTCTGATATTGAATTCACCATTTTTACCACTCGTGCCGATACAGTATTCGGTGTAACCTTCATGGTACTTGCCCCCGAAAGTGAACTTGTGGCACAGCTCACTACTCCCGGACAACAAGCAGAAGTAGATGCTTACCTTGAACGCACTAAAAAGCGTACGGAACGCGAACGTATTGCCGACCGCAGTGTAAGCGGTGTATTCTCCGGAAGCTATGCCATCAACCCGCTGACAAACGAAGCTATCCCCGTATGGATCAGTGATTATGTATTGGCAGGTTATGGTACGGGAGCTATCATGGCCGTACCTGCACATGACAGTCGCGACTATGCGTTTGCCAAACACTTCGGTCTTGAAATCCGTCCGCTGATCGAAGGTTGTGATATCAGTGAAGAAAGCTTCGATGCCAAAGAAGGTATCATGATGAACTCTCCACGTCCAGGTGCCCCCGAAGGTGGGCTGGTATTGAATGGTCTGACCGTAAAAGAAGCCATTGCCAAAACAAAAGAATATATCCAAACTTCCGGACTGGGACGGGTAAAAGTTAACTTCCGCTTGCGCGACGCCATCTTCTCGCGCCAACGTTATTGGGGTGAACCCTTCCCTGTTTACTACAAAGACGGTATGCCCTATGTGATTGACGAAGCCTGTCTGCCGCTCGAATTGCCGGAAGTTGACAAATTCCTGCCTACCGAAACCGGTGAACCTCCATTGGGACATGCTACCAAATGGGCATGGGACACTGTAAACAAGTGCATAACCGAAAACGACAAGATAGATAATATATCGATCTTCCCGCTCGAACTCAACACAATGCCGGGCTTTGCAGGTTCTTCCGCATACTACCTCCGCTATATGGACCCGCGCAATACCCAGGCACTTGTTGATCCCGCTATCTGCCAGTACTGGAAGAACGTTGATCTCTATGTAGGCGGTACGGAACATGCAACCGGACACCTGATTTACTCTCGTTTCTGGAATAAATTCCTGTATGACCTCAATGTATCTGTAATGGAAGAACCGTTCCAGAAACTCGTAAACCAGGGAATGATACAAGGACGCAGTAACTTTGTATACCGTATCAAGAATACCAATACGTTCGTTTCTCTGAACCTGAAAGATCAGTACGATGTCACTCCTATCCATGTAGATGTAAACATCGTATCCAATGATATTCTCGATCTGGAAGCTTTCAAAGCATGGCGTCCTGAATTTGAAACGGCAGAATTCATTCTTGAAGACGGCAAATATATCTGTGGCTGGGCAGTTGAAAAGATGAGTAAATCAATGTTCAACGTTGTGAACCCGGATATGATTGTAGAGAAATACGGTGCCGATACACTCCGCATGTATGAAATGTTCCTCGGTCCGATAGAACAAGCCAAACCGTGGGATACAAACGGTATTGACGGTGTGCACCGCTTTATCCGTAAATTCTGGGCACTGTTCTATAACCGTAATGACGAGTATATCGTAACAGACGAACCGGCTACCAAAGAAGAGTTGAAGTCATTGCACAAACTGATTAAGAAAGTGACGAGTGACATCGAGCAATTCTCTTATAATACTTCAGTAAGCGCATTCATGATCTGTGTAAATGAACTCAGTACACTGAAATGCAGCAAGAAAGAGATATTGGAGAAATTGGTAATCGTCCTTGCTCCCTTCGCTCCGCACGTATGCGAAGAGCTATGGGATACATTGGGAAATACAACCTCTGTCTGCGATGCCCAATGGCCTGCTTTCAACGAAGAATACCTGAAGGAAGACGTAGTAAACTACACCATCTCTTTCAACGGTAAAGCCCGTTTTACTATGGAGTTTCCGGCAGATGCTGCCAGTGATGTTATCCAGGCGGAAGTATTGGCAGACGAACGTTCTCAGAAGTGGACGGAAGGTAAAACTCCGAAAAAGGTAATTGTAGTGCCGAAGAAGATTGTAAACGTTGTGATTTAAAATAAAATCTATATGTATAAACCTACAAAAGCTGAAGTGATGCGGGAAGCCAGAGATTACATCTTCATCACACTCGGATTGTTCAGTTATGCCCTCGGATGGGCTGCTTTTCTGATCCCGTATCAGATTACCACCGGGGGTACAACAGGTATTGGTGCCATCATCTATTATGCCACGGGATTTCCCATCCAATGGTCGTATTTCATCATCAATGCCGTACTGATGACCTTTGCTATCAAGATACTCGGTCCGAAGTTCAGCATCAAAACCACGTATGCCATCTTTATGCTTACGTTTTTGCTATGGTTTCTGCAATTAGTGGTAAACGGGGCGGACGGCGTTCCTCCCAAAGTATTGGGTGAAGGACAAGACTTCATGGCCTGCCTGATCGGAGCAGCGATGTGTGGTATAGGTTTAGGCGTAGTATTCAACTGTAACGGAAGCACTGGCGGTACGGATATCATTGCAGCTATCGTCAACAAATACAAAGATGTCACCTTAGGACGCATGATTATGATCTGTGACGTTGTCATCATCAGTTCTTGCTATTTCATTTTCAACGACTGGCGAAGAGTGATATTTGGCTTTGTAACGTTGCTTATCATCGGTTTCGTTCTGGACTATATTGTAAATAGCGCCCGCCAATCCGTACAGTTCTTTATTTTCTCTAAAGACTACGAAAAGATTGCCGACCGTATAACCAAAGAGACCCACCGCGGAGTGACCGTACTCGATGGTATAGGATGGTATAGCAAGCACAATGTAAAAGTGCTTGTAGTACTTGCCTACAAACGTCAGTCGGTTGAGATATTCCGGTTGGTAAAGGATATAGATCCAAATGCGTTTATCTCTCAAAGTTCCGTCATTGGAGTATACGGAGAGGGATTTGACAGGCTGAAGGTAAAATAGAAGCAACTTATATCTTTTCAAAATAAATGCCGGTCGTATTTGTATTAAGCAGTACGATCGGTATTCTATTACAAGAGGATTAGCCAATGAACTATCATAAACAGTCAATCCACCACTAATCTCTGTCTTTCCAATATATAGAAGACTATACTTGGGAATTTGGTAAATACACTTCCTAATATAGAACATCGTATGCAATCAAAATTAGAATAATAAGTGGTTGTTATTCTTCTAATATATCAATATTCGAAAATTATCATGTATATTTGCAACTATACAAAAATTTACTACTATGTATTTTAAGTTTGAAAAGAAATGGATAGAAAATACACTGATTCTTATTGGTATTAGTGCATTGATTCCTCTCATAATTCTCTCTATTTACACTCAACCCTGTAATGATGATTATAATTACGCTTTAAGAGATAGCAGCACCAATTTTATTTATGCAGGTATTGATACTTACCTTAATTTTTCCGGAAGATATTTCGCTACATTCATTTCGCGTCTCAACCCGCTTATATATCACTCTTTAGAAGCATATAAGATATATACTATCATATTACTTTGTGTGTTTTTATTCGCTATGTATTATTTAGTATCTACCTTATCCTCAAAGACACTAAATAAGCGTGAAAAAATTGCTCTGACAGCTCTTCTATTTATTGTATACATTATACAATGTCCCAGCATATCGCAATCGTTTTATTGGTTTTCGGGATATGCTGCTTATACATTTCCTTCTATTTTATTAATTTGGCTATTTGGAAGTTTACTTAAACCTACTCAGATTCTGCGTACTATATTAAATATACTATTAGTTATCTGTATAGCAGGTAGTAATGAAATATCAACTGTTATTCTATTTTGTACACTTGCTTTTATTAACATAGAATGGCGGTTGCAGCATAACAAAAAGTGGAATAGAAGTTTTCTTCTTTTATGGGTTGTAGCAGCGATATGTACTCTAATTGTTGTACTATCGCCAGGCAATGCAGTAAGGATGCAGGGTGAAACCAGCTCTAATAATATTATATGGACAATAGGCGGCTCTATCTTACAAACATTGTCATGGTTTCCAATCTGGGGATCGGTACTTTTAATGATTTCCATCATCTACATTCCACTTTTTGGAAAAAGAATATCAGAAAGTACTTCGGAAAAACTTCATTTACTGTTTTCCATCAAAATAAAACATTTTCTTCTATTTTTCATCATAACACTTTTTCTGACGCATATACCACCAACCTGGGGATTAGGAACAGTTGCCATAGGAAGATTGGCAAATGCTATCTATGTCTTTTTTATACTATGCTGGCTATACTTGACTCAATTGATAATCAATCGTTATCCGGGGATTATCACACTTCAGAATAATAAATATTATCAATTTATCTATTTAGCTTTCTTCTTCTTTTTCACTTTCAACACAGTCTATAATATTGATGGGAATATAATGACTTCATACGTTGATTTGATTACCGGAAAAGCACGAAAATATTATTTAGAACTCAATAAAAGACATCTTCTTTTAAAAGATAACCAATCAACGGAAAAAGTTATAAAAATCCCGGGAATAGAAACCATTCCAAAAACCATTTATTTTAAAGATATAAGTAGTGATAAGGATTCATGGGAAAATGAAACCTATCGTACCTATTGGAATTGCTGCCCCCAAATATATATTGAAGATACGCCAAAGATAGAATATTCAAACATGGAATATTTGAAACTATTTATGAAGGAAATAAGAAAAAATAACTTTAGCAGAACTGAAGAATGAAGAAAAAACTCGTATTTGCCACCAATAACTTACATAAATTGGAAGAGGTATCTCATATATTAGCCAATACTTTCGATTTATTAAGTCTTAAGGATATCAATTGTTACTCTGATATCCCGGAAACAGCAGAAACATTGGAAGGAAATGCATTATTAAAAGCAAAATTCGTATATGACTATTATCAAATGAATTGCTTCGCTGATGATACAGGCTTGGAAGTAGAAGCATTAAATGGAGCTCCGGGAGTTTACTCTGCCCGTTATGCCGGTAACAGTCATGATTCGCAAGCCAATATGAAAAAACTATTGACTGAACTCAAAGGAATAAATAATCGCAAAGCACAATTCCGCACAGTTATTTCTCTTATCATAGATGGAAAAGAATATCTCTTTGAAGGAGTTATAAAAGGAAATATAATTGAGAAAAAAAGAGGTACATCCGGATTCGGATATGATCCCGTTTTTGTTCCGGAAGGATACAATCAAACGTTTGCCGAATTAGGAAATGATATCAAAAACAAAATAAGTCACCGCGCGCAAGCTATTGATAAACTTTGCAAATTCATACAAAATATACAATAAATGCCTTATTAATTAGTTATTTATAACACAAGCACATAGAACTCAAAATACTAATCTATGTGCTTGTTTAATTTTATTATAGTATGATGAAAAAAGCAATATTTACTCTTATTTATATCTTTGCGACTATAGGAACTATATTTGCCCAACAACAAGCTATTGGCAATTGGCGTTCTCATCTCTCTTACCATAATGTTACTTATACTGAACCTGCAGGAGAAATAATTTATGCTTTAGGAAATAATGGATTATTTTCGTACAATACAGATGATACAAGCATTCAATGTTATGAAAAAGCCAATCCATTAACTGATACTGAAATTACTCACATAGCCTATAGTAAAGAATATAAAACATTGATTATTATATATTCTGATAAAAATATAGATCTTCTTGTCAACAATCGGGATGTATACAACCTTCCTGATTATATGAATAAAGATATACAAAGCAAAGATATATATCATATTCATTTAGCCAAAGAATACGCTTATTTATCAACTTCTTTTGGATTGGTTATACTAAACTTAAAGAAGAAAGAAATTAGTAATGCTTATATTTTAAATAAAAAAGTGAATGCCTGTTCACTAGATGATAATAAAATATATGCTGCTACTAATGAAGGTTTATTCACAGGGGTATTAACCGATAATCTATTGGATATTAATAACTGGAAAAAAGTATCTGATATCTCATATACTTATTTATCAATGTATAACGATAATCTAATAGGATATATCAACTCACAAGGTATTTATCTTATCAACAAGCAGGATTATAGTTATTCACAACTGACTGGTGGATATTATAACTCTATGAAAACATACGCTGATAAACTAATAGCAACAAATAATAATTCAGCTGTAATTTTTAACGATATAAACAATAAAAACTATTTCAGCAGTAATGAATTTGAAATAGCTCATCTTTCTTACAATAATGGAGTTTATTGGGCAGGTGGATATAAAGATGGACTTATAGGATTAAAAATAAATGAATCCGATAAAACATTTGAAAAAATTATGTCCAATATTATACCTAATAGCCCAATAAGAAATCTCCCTTATTTCATAAAATTTGAAGGTGAACGTATGTTTGTAACCGGAGGTGGTTTAACAAAGCAAATATTAAACAATAAAGGAACTATTATGACATTTGAAAATAATACCTGGGATTATTTTCAAGAAGATGGTATAACAGAATTAACAGGAGCCCGTTATCGTAACATAACCTCAATAGCAGAAGATCCAAGAGATAGCAAACATCATTTTGCTTCATCAATTGGAGAAGGACTATATGAGTTTTATGACAAAAAATTCAAAAAGCTCTATAGATTAGATAATAGCCCGCTTGAATCAGCACTTCCTAATGATCCATATAGAGCTGAATATGTATGGGTCAACGGACTTGTATATGATAATAATCAAAACCTATGGATGTTGAATTGTACACCTTATCATCAGATACATATATTGGATAAAAACAATAAATGGATTTCTCTGCATTATTCGGAAATTGGTAATCCTCCTAATTTTGAACATGCTTTATTCGACCGCCGTGGTTGGTTGTGGGCTGCTGCTACCTATGAAGACAGAGGAGGATTATTTTGCCTAAATCACAAAGGAACATTAGAAGATGCATTAGATGATCAACACAAATTTATGACTAAATTTACAAATCAAGACGGAATCATATTAAATTATTCTATATATTGTATAGCTGAAGATAAAGATGGAGCTATTTGGATTGGGACTAATCAGGGGCCTCTTGTCATTACTAATCCTTCAAAAGTATTCGATGATGATTTTTATTGTACACAGATTAAAATACCAAGAAATGATGGTACTAATTTAGCTGATTTTTTATTAGCTAATACCCTAATCAAAACAATAGTAATAGATGGTGCTAATAGAAAATGGATAGGTACAGAATATGAAGGAGTTTATCTTTTAAGTGAAGATGGGATGGAAACTATTCATCATTTTACAGCTGAAAATAGTCCATTACTATCTAATAATATATCTTCTATTGATATCCATCCACGTACCGGCGAAGTTTTCATAGGAACAAGCAAAGGACTAATATCGTATCAAAGTGATGCAACTGAAGGAGGTGAACAGTTAAGTGAAGATGCTTATGCCTATCCTAATCCGGTAAAGTCCGATTATACCGGAGTCATTACAGTAACAGGACTAGTAAGAGATACAAATGTAAAAATAACCAATACAAGCGGAAAACTAATTTATTCCGGTACTTCAGTTGGAGGACAATTTACCTGGAACGGACGTAATCTCCAAGGTAATAAAGTATCCAGTGGAATTTATTTTGTATTAGCTGCTGACAAAGATGGTAAACAAGGCATTGCTACAAAAATAGTAATTATTCGATGAAAGATTTATTAAGCAAACAATCAAAGGAACTATTGAATAAAGGTAATTGCTTTGATTTTATCAGATACTTTTTTACTATATCTATTATCATTGTACACTTTTGTTATCTGAATGACATAAAAGTATTTTGGTTTATTTCAGGAGCTACCGGAGTAAGAGCTTTCTTTATCATCAGTGGATTTCTTATCTTCTACAGCCACATTGAAAAACAAAGTATCAGATACTATATAGAGAAAAGAATCAGACGTATTCTTCCACCTTATATATCAGTAGTAATATTATGTGTAGTAGCTGGTATTTTTATGACACAATTAAGTTTAAAAGACTATCTCAGTAGTAGTGAAACTTACAAATATCTCATAGCTAATCTTAGTTTCCTCAACTTTCTACAACCAACTCTTCCTGGTGTTTTTGAGTCAAATCCAATAACAGCAATAAACGGATCACTCTGGACTATGAAAGTAGAAGTTATGTTTTATATTAGTGTTCCTTTTATATTTTGGATGTTAAAAAGATACAATAAATTATGGATTATGATAGCAATCTTTCTAATTGCTATCATCTATGAGTATTGTTTTACTAAACTATACGAACAAACAAATAATGATTTTTATTTACTAATAAGAAAACAATTTGGTAGTCAGCTTGTTTATTTCTATTCAGGAACTTTTATTTTATTATATTTCGATCATTTTATTAAATACCTTAAATTTTTATTTCCAATTGCTATTATTATTTATTATTTTCAAGATTCCTATTATTTATTGACTTACTTAGAACCACTAGCTTTAGCAACAATAATTATTGGATTAGCATACAGTTTAAAATACTTGAATTTCTTAAGAAAGTATGACAATATCTCTTACGGAATGTACTTATATCATTTTCCTGTTACACAAGCCGTAGTTTATTATATAGCTCCCCATTCTACTATTTATATAGCTTTCATTCTATCTTTATTATTAACCATTATAATTTCTCTAATCTCCTGGAAATTGATAGAAAAACCTATAATCATGGGGTATAAGATAAAAGCTGGTAATAAATAGTAAATAAGAGATTATTGCCTATTACCAGCTTATTTATATTTTATAATCCTAATTTCTCCGAAATCTCCAACATCCGCTTTATCGGCTTTACCGCTTTCTCTGCTATTTCCGGATCAACCAGTATCTCCGGTGACTCATTCTTCAGACACTCATAGAGCTTCTCCAGCGTATTTAGTCTCATAAAGCTACACTCGTTACATGCACAGGTACTATCATTCGGTGGAGCGGGAATAAACGTCTTTTCCGGGCATTTCTTCTGCATCTCATGAAGAATACCCGATTCGGTAGCTACAATGAATCGTTGTTCACTGCTGTTAACAGCATATTTCAATAAGGCAGCTGTAGAACCCACAACGTCTGCCAGTTTCAATACTGTACTCTTACATTCAGGATGCGCAAGTACGATGGCATCAGGATATTGTGCTTTTAGCTCTAAGATCTTTTCTACCGAAAACTGCTCATGCACATGACAGGCACCATCCCACAATAACATCTGCCGGTTCGTAACTGAGTTGATATAATTTCCAAGATTGCGATCCGGACCAAAAATTATTTTCTCATCTTTGGGAAAGCTTTCTACTATTTGCTTTGCATTGGTAGAAGTTACCACTACATCGGTTACAGCTTTCACAGCAGCCGTTGTATTGACATAGGATATCACCGTATATCCGGGATGCTCTTTGACAAACTGTGCAAACTGATCTGCCGGACAACTATCGGCCAATGAACAACCTGCATTCATATCAGGCACTAATACCTTCTTTTCAGGACAGAGCACCTTTGCCGTTTCACCCATAAAATGAACACCGCACATCACAATGATATCCGCTTTTGTTTTGGCAGCCCATTGAGCCAATGCCAGACTGTCGCCTACATAGTCGGCGATATCTTGTATCTCACCCTTCTGGTAGTAGTGACCCAGAATAACTGCATTCTTTTCTTTTTTCAGCTCGTTAATAGCTTTTATGAGTTCATTCATAATAATTTTATTTTCTCTCCTTTTTAAAGAAAAATCCTTTGTTAGTGATAATAGGCTGTTAATAGTGTTAGCAAATAAAAGCTGTTTTTCTTGTCAGATAAGTTATTAGTCTCCAATACACAGTTATCAGTATATTATGAACGAACTGAAAAGAGGCTATTGGCTGATAATAAGCTATCTCTCAATTTGTATTAACACCTTGTTGATAAAGTGCAAAGTTAAAAACTTTATGGATATAAACAGGATAATAAGTGCTGAAAAATATGTTCAAGAATGCATTGAAAGTTTATATTAACTTTTTTGTATTGTTCATTATGAGTCTTCCTTATACCTTCTTCTGAATAATGCAAGAGTTAGTTTTCAAAATCTTTGCTTTAAGTTTTGACAGGTTTTCAACGGTTATAAACAGGTGTGTTAACAGAAAAGAATTACTTTTGCAGTAGCTAAGAAATAATAAGGATATGAACATGCGAAAATTGAAAATAACCGAGCTGAACCGGATAAGTGCAGAGGAATTTAAAGAAGCGGATAAACTGCCTTTGGTAGTAGTACTGGATGATATTAGAAGTTTACATAATATTGGTTCTGTGTTCCGTACGTCAGATGCATTTCGTATTGAATGTATTTATCTGTGTGGGATTACGGCTACTCCTCCGCATCCGGAAATGCATAAAACAGCTTTAGGTGCCGAATTTACAGTTAACTGGAAGTATGTTAATAACGCTGTTGAAGCTGTTGATAACCTCAAAAATGAAGGATATATTGTTTATTCGGTGGAACAGGCTGAAGGCAGTATCATGTTGGATGAACTGGAACTGGATAAGACAAAGAAATATGCCATCGTTATGGGAAATGAAGTGAAAGGAGTACAACAGGAAGTTATTGACCATTCGGATGGTTGTATAGAAATTCCCCAATATGGTACTAAACATTCACTGAATGTATCTGTGACGACGGGGATTGTAATATGGGACCTCTTTAAGAAGCTAAAAATTAGTGATAAGTGAGTAGTGATAAGTGATTAGTAAGCTGCGCGAATATACCACATGGAACTAATCACTTATCACTAAACTACTCATCACTATTTCAAATTTGTCCGTTTTCCACCAATATCACCACCCGTTCGGTGAGTTTATCTTCACCATTCGGGTCGTATTCTTTTTTAAGACTAGCACCGAAGAGAGCGGCAAAGGTTTGATAGAAACCTGCTTTAAAAGGTCCCATGAAAGCTTTTACTAATTCAAAAGAGGTTTGATTACTTTGTCGGTCTACCAGCTTTATTAACAATTTACCCTGTGCAAAAGAAAGTTTTTTCATCCGGGGGGTATATTGGTCTTTGAGCCCTTTTTCTACTCTTTTAATGTGTTTCTGACGTGCTTTTTCGTTTGGGAGAGTTTGCAGATATTCATAAGTTTCGAGTATGGTACGGTTGATTTCCCGGGCTATGGGATATACCTTCTTGACATTTCTTACCAACCTATAATACTCCATGCGTTCTTTATCATTTTTAAACTTTAATGGCTTAAAAATATAAACGGTAGGTAGTTGTACACAGGGGATGGTATCTCCTTCATAAATACAAACCGGAACAAGGTATCCTCCTCTGCTTTGTTTATCTTGTGCCAGAACGGACTGGAAAGAAAGAAACAGAGCAAACAGTGTAAGTATTACTATGTTAGGTTTTGTATTCATGTCGCAAAATTACAAGATTATTTTATTATTTGTTCAATTCCTTGTAGTGTTAACCTATTTAAAGTATCTTCGCTATCTGACAAAAGTAAAAATGAATGAAAAGCACATGCCTTTTTCGGCTGTTTTTAGTTATTAACCTCTTGTTGATAATGCCTGTTAATAAAGCTCAGAACCCTTCTGTGGATATTCTGGAGGAGGTTATTGAGGATATCTCTGTTAATAACGATGACAGTGAAGAGATAAATTGGGAAGATAAGATTGAGGAACTTTCTGAACGTATTCAGCAACCTGTCAATCTGAATACCGCTACCAAAGAACAGTTGGAGCAGCTTCCTTTTCTATCTGATATTCAGATTGAGAACCTGTTGGCTTATGTGTATATTCATGGGCAGATGCAAACCATTTATGAATTACAGTTGGTAGAAGAGATGGATCGTCGGACTATTCATTATTTACTTCCTTTTGTTTGTGTACAACCTGTTGATAAGAAAGAGTCTTTGCCCCGTCTAAAGGATGTGTTCAGGTATGGTAAACATGAAGTGTTAACTCGTTTGGATATTCCGTTCTATACACGTAAGGGATATGAAAAAACTTATTTGGGACCCTCTATGTACCACTCTCTGCGATATGGCTTTCGGTATAGAGAGAATGTTTATGCCGGTATAACCGGAGAAAAAGACGCGGGTGAACCTTTTGGTGCATTACATAATAAACAGGGCTATGATTACTATTCATATTACTTGTTAATAACTAAAATAGGACGGTTGAAAACTCTGGCTTTAGGCAATTATCGGTTAAGCTTTGGTCAAGGGTTAGTAGTGAATACTGATTTTCTTATGGGAAAGAGTATTTATCTTTCTTCATTGACATTCCGGAACGGAGGTATACGAAAACATTCTTCTACGGATGAATATAATTATTTTCGGGGAGTAGCTACTGCTGTAGAACTAAGTAAACATCTGGTATTATCAGCTTTTTATTCACATCGCAGTATGGATGGAGTGATAGAGGAAGGTGAAATAACTTCTATTTATAAGACTGGTTTACATCGTAGTCAGAAGGAGGCTGGTAAAAAGAATGTTTTCACAATGCAATTAACAGGTGGAAATATGACTTATACAAATAATCATCTGAAATTGGGATTGACTGGTATTTACTACTTTTTTGATCATTCTTTTGAACCCGAACTACGACAGTATTCCAAATATAATATTCATGGTAACAGGTTTTATAATGTAGGACTGGATTATGGATATCGTTGGCATCGTTTTTCTTTTCAGGGAGAAGCAGCTATTGGCAAAAAGGGATTTGCTCTTTTAAATAAATTGCAGTATTCTCCTGTACAAGGAGCCAATTTATTGTTGATACATCGTTATTATACACATGATTATTGGGCAATGTTTGCCCGTTCGTTTGGCGAAGGTAGTAATGTACAAAATGAAAATGGCTGGTATTTTGCCGGTGAAATATTTCCTTTTCGTCATTGGAAATTCTTTGCATCTATAGATTTATTCTCTTTTCCCTGGTGGAAGTACAGGATAAGTAAACCTTCGCAAGGTATTGATGGAGTGTTACAAATGAACTTTACTCCTCATAGAGAACTTACTATGTATCTGAATTATCGTTATAAACGAAAAGAAAGAGATGTGACCGGAACGAATGGTGAAATTACTCTGCCAACTTATCACCATCGGTTGCGCTACCGGCTGAACTATTCACCGGATGATTTGTTTTCCCTTCGTACAACGGTTGATTATAATAACTTTCACTCTTCAGGAGAAGTAGCCGGTCAGGGTTATCAGATTACGCAAATGATAGCTTACCGTTTATCCTGTATTCCGCTAAGGGCTGAACTACAAGGAAGCTTCTTTCATACCGATAATTATGATACCCGTGTATACGTTGCAGAAAAAGGTTTGCTTTATACTTTTTACACTCCTTCGTTTCAGGGTAAAGGAATACATCTGGCAATCAATATGCGCTATGATCTGAATACACATTGGATGATGATAATTAGGATGGGACAAACGATATACTATGATCGTAATGAAATAGGTTCCGGATATGACTTGATACGAAATAATAAAAAAGCAGACTTACAGATGCAATTACGCCTGAAGTTTTAATATATTTGCATGATAGTATTATCAATCGTAAATTGTAAATCGTCAAATTGTAAAATCTCATCATGACTGTTATTTATCCTTCCCCTATATTTGGCCCTGTTCATTCCCGCCGTTTGGGAGTATCTTTGGGAATAAATCTTTTACCCTCCGATGGAAAGGTATGTTCATTTGATTGTATCTATTGTGAATGTGGTTTTAATGCAGATCATCGTCCTTCTAAGCCCTTGCCTACTCGTGAGGAAATACGTGAAGCACTTGAAACCCGTTTGAAAGATATGCTGGTAAATGGTCCTTTTCCTGATGTGTTGACTTTTGCCGGGAATGGTGAACCTACGGCACATCCTCATTTTCCGGAAATTATTGAAGATACGCTGGCTCTTCGTGATAAGTATTTCCCGAAAGCAAAAGTGAGCGTATTGAGTAATTCAACGTTTATTCATCGTCCGGCTGTATTCGAAGCATTGAATAAGATAGATAATAATATTTTAAAACTGGATACAGTGGATAGTGATTATATTCATCTAATTGACCGTCCTGCTGGTAAATATTCTGTATCAGAGATAATTGATAATCTGAAAGCTTTTAAAGGAAACTGTATTATCCAGACAATGTTTATGAAAGGTACTTATCGGGGACAAGATGTAAATAATACTTCTGATAAGTATGTATTACCCTGGTTAGAAATGATAAAGGAGATTGCTCCCCGGCAAGTGATGATTTATACGATTGATCGTGAAACTCCTGACCATGATTTGCAGAAAGCTACACATGAAGAATTAGATAGAATACTATCTTTATTAACTGGAGCAGGTATTTCCGCATCTGCTTCTTATTAGAAGAAGGAATTGAAAACATCCCTATGTTTTATAATACAACATCCCCATGTTCTGATATAAAACATGGGGATGTTATTATAGTAAAGTATATATAAATTAAAAGCTATTCTGAGTTTACTTCTCTGTGTTTATGGTTTGTACACTTATGATATCTTTTGCTCTTTCCAGTGCTACATTGATATTCGGACAGATATTTTCTTCTCCCAGTAATTCATAAAATCCTGATTTCTCCAAAACTTTATGTACTTTGTCATTTACTCCTGAAAGTACAATTGTAATTTTTTCTTTTTGAGACATCCTGCACAGATTGGATAAATTGTGAATACCAGTTGAATCGATGAACGGAACTTTACGCATACGAATGATACGTACAGTGGGACGGTCTCCCAATTGTGCCATTACTTCTTCAAATTGTGTTGCAATACCAAAGAAATATGGACCATTGATTTCATATACTTCCACTCCTTTTGGAATAATCAGATGTTCTTCACTAACAGCAATATCCAATTCTGAGTTTGGGTCTATTTCATCGGTGATGACAGATATTTTGGTTGTTTCCATGACACGTTTCATAAACAGTACGCAAGCAATGATCAAACCTACTTCGATAGCAATTGTCAGATCAAAAATAACGGTCAGGAAGAAGGTGATAAGCAATACGGTGACATCTGATTTTGGATTTTTCAACAATGCTTTGAACGTGCGCCATCCACTCATGTTATAAGAAACAATAACCAGCACACCTGCCAGACATGCCATAGGAATATATTGTGCCAATGGCATCAGGAATAGTAAGATAAGTAGTAATACAACAGCGTGAATAATTCCGGCTACAGGCGTTTTTCCACCATTATTGATATTCGTCATAGTACGTGCAATAGCACCTGTGGCAGGTATACCTCCAAATAAAGGAGCGATGACATTGGCTGCACCCTGAGCTATCAGTTCGGTATTTGAATCGTGACGGTCTCCTATTACACCATCGGCTACTGTGGCCGAAAGTAACGATTCAATAGCACCTAATACAGCAATTGTAATTGCTACCGGGAACAGATTTTTAATGGCCTCCCAGTCCAGTGCAGGAACAACGGCATCGGGTAATTCGGATTTAATGGTAAAACGATCACCAATTGTATCAATACAATCAATTCCTCCGTAAATTTTCATGAGGTATACAGCAATTGTCACTACAATAATAGCAATCAAAGACCCTGGTATTTTTTTTGAAAATCTTGGAGTGACAGCAATAATTATAACACTTACAATACTTACAATAGTATTCCACCAGTTAATTGTGTCAAAATGACGAAAATAAATCATCCATTTTCCTACAAAATCTCCCGGAACTTTTTCATTCCCAAAAGTCAGTCCGAAGATGTCAGCTATTTGTGTGGTGAAAATGGTTACGGCAATACCACTTGTGAAACCTACAATGATGGGATAAGGAATAAACTTAATAACTGCTCCTAACTTGAATACTCCTAATAGGATGAGTATTACACCTGCCATTAGAGTAGCTACAATGAGTCCAGCTTCTCCATATTGCTGGATAATACCATAGATAATAACGATAAATGCTCCTGTCGGACCACCTATCTGTACTTTACTACCACCCAATAGTGAAATAATAAATCCTGCAATGATAGCAGTGATAATACCTTTTTCGGGAGATACACCGGAGGCAATACCAAATGCAATAGCTAATGGGAGGGCTACAATACCAACAATAATCCCGGCCATGAGATCGGCTGTAAATGTTTCTTTCGAGTAATTTTTGAGTGTAGAAAACAGCTTGGGTTTGAATTCTAAGACTTTCATTTTAACGATACAATATAATTAGTGCATATATAGATTTACGATGTGATTTTACTGATTTTGCTAAATAAGGATTGCAAAATTACATAAAATAAATCTAATAACATGTTTTGGAGCATATTATTTGTAAATGATAAATTTTATCAATGATTTCATAGATTTTATTTATAAAGAAAGAAGGACTTGTTTTGAACTAATTCCGTATATTTGTGTTATAAATAAACAAATACAAGCGTAATCTACTAATTAATTAAATATATAAGACTATTATGGCTAAAAGTATTAAAGGTACTCAGACTGAGAAAAATCTACTGACTTCGTTTGCTGGCGAATCACAGGCAAGAATGCGTTACACTTATTATGCAAGTGTTGCAAAAAAAGAAGGTTATGAACAAATCGCAGCTATTTTTACTGAAACAGCTGATCAGGAAAAAGAGCATGCAAAACGTATGTTTAAGTATCTGGAAGGTGGCATGGTAGAAATTACTGCCAGTTATCCGGCTGGTGTTATCAGTACTACTCTCAATAATCTGCTCGAAGCTGCTGCTGGTGAACATGAAGAATGGTCACAGGATTATCCTCATTTTGCTGATGTTGCCGAACAAGAAGGTTTTTATGAAATTGCTGCCATGTACCGCAATATTTCTGTTGCTGAAAAGGGACATGAAGAAAGATATCGCGCTTTTGTAAATAACATTGAGACAGCTTCTGTATTTGCCAAAGAAGGTGAAGTTGTATGGCAATGCCGTAATTGTGGCTATATTACTATTGGTAAAGAGGCTCCCGAAGTTTGTCCGGCATGTCTGCACCCGCAAGCTTATTTTGAAGTAAAGAAAGAAAACTATTAATAGATTATTATACGTTTTTTGATAAGCGGCTCATCCAGCAAGGTGAGCCGCTTTTTTGATTTAGTTGATGATGGCTATTGCTTCTTTAATTTGTTTATAGTAAATTGAAAGACTTATTGTATAATTCATTCTAAATGCTTATTTTTGCTTCTTATGTATAACTAATACTAAAAGACAAAAAACTTCGCTTGTTATGACAAAAAAAATACATGATCAATTAAATAGAATAGCGATAAAAACTCTGCTGATATTTGTTTTTTGTTTCGGTTTCTTTTCATCTTCCAAAGCAAATGATGTGTATTTCCATCATTTGGGGGTAAAAGATGGATTAACGCAAATCAGTATTTTCTCTTTTTATCAGGATGAAATAGGAGCTATGTGGTTTGGCTCATTTGAAGGACTGAATAGATACAACGGACGTGAGATTACCGCCTTTCGCCCTTCACAAAATAATAAGGGATTGACCCAGAATGAAATCTATTCAATTTGTGGTAATAAGAAAGGTGCTATCTACTTACGGGCCGGACACGATCTGGTGAAATACAATGTTTCAACACAGCAATTTACCTGTTTGGCACAAAAAGAAATTAATGGTATTTGCTATTCAAACGATACGCTTTGGGTGATATCCGATCATGCTATATTTTATTATCTGGAGGGTAAAGAAGGTTTGCGTAAGTTTTGTGATATAGATCCGGGCCTGGGAAACGGAAGTTGTATCTTTACGGCTGATAATGAATATTTGTGGGTAGGGACAGAAAATAATTTATTGTCTATACCATTCAGTGCACCCGATTCTCCGAAAGTGGTGTTATCTGGTGTTTTTGTGAAATACCTGTATAAGAGTAAGAGAAATGATTTGTGGGTAAGTACGGATGCGAGTGGTGCTTATCGGATTTCATCTCAGAATCAGATAACAAACTTCCGTTATTCACCGGGTAAGAACGGGATTTCCGATGATCATGTGAGAAGTGTTGTTGAGGATGAATTCGGAAATATATGGATTGGCACATTTTATGGGTTAAATAAATATGATCCTATTACTGATAAATGGAAATGTTATACTCAAATAGACAATGTTCCCTATAGTCTAAGTCATTCGTCTGTTTTTGGTCTTTATAGAGATTTACAAGGGAATATCTGGGTAGGAACCTATTTTGGTGGTATTAATCATTTTAACCCGAGAGCCGATATTTACCATTTCTATGGAGCGATAGGGCGAAATAACCCCAACTATCTTAGTTTTCCTTTCGTAGGTAAGATGGCAGAAGATAAAAACGGTAATTTATGGATTTGTACTGAAGGAGGAGGGCTTAATTTCTTTAACCGCCAAACGAAACAATTCAAGAGTTTCATGCAGGAAGATAACCCCAGGAGCATTAGTCATAATAATCTGAAATGTATTAAATATCTAAAAGATAAAGATCTGCTATATATTGGTACGCATACCGGTGGACTCAATATATTTGATATAAAATCCCAAACGGTCAAGGTTTTGAAGAATAATCCGGGAGATCCTGCATCATTGCCCAATGATATTGTGAACGATATACAATTTTATAAAGATAAACTCATTGTACTGACTCAGGCAGGAGTTTGTAGTATGGATTTGAAAAGTGAGACGTTCTCTTCTCTTTCTACTAATGAGGTAATTAACCGGGCAGTAGAAAGGAAGTTTTATTATGAAACTTTTTTGATTGATAGCAAAGATAGGATGTGGATTGCTAAATCGGACGGAGGAGTGGTACGGATTGATTTGAATAATAATAAAATAAAAGAATACAATGCTGTAATGGAGGATTCTACTTCTATTGGTAAATTTAGAATTACTCATATTTTAGAGGATAGTAAGGGGAAGCTTTTTTTCGGGACTTTAGGTTCCGGATTGTTCCTTTATCTTCCCGAGACGGATACATTCAGAAATTTTACAGCAGAAAAGGGAGATTTACAGAGCAACTATTGTTATTATATAGCCGAATCACCTTATGATCATCTTATGGTACTGCATAACAAAGGAGTTTCCTTTTTTGATCCTGAAACCAGAACATTGAAACATGTTTGTGGAATACCTCAAATGAGTTTTAACCAAGGTTCAAGTGTCTGTTCTACCAAAGACGGAGAGGTTTTCTTTGGTGGAATTGATGGATTGACATCCCTTTATGAACAGTTACTTTATACCACTAAAAAAGAATACCAGCTTTATTTTGATAAGCTTTGGATATCCAACAGGGAGGTCAGACCGGGAGATGGATCTGGTATTCTTTCTTCGGCTTTATCCAACTATAAGGAGATTGAACTTGATTACAATAAAAACAACCTGTTTATCGAATTTGCTACTTCAAACTATGTTTCTAATAACGATTTTCAGTATGAATATAAGTTGGTAGGACTTGATGATACCTGGCTTCCGGCACATTCTACTACTATCAGTTATACTAATTTAAGTCCGGGGAAATATCGTCTGCTTGTTCGGGAGGTATGGGAAGATGCCAAAACGGAAACAAAACAAATTGAACTTGGCATCAAAATTAATCCGCCATTTTATGCTACAGTTTGGGCTTATCTGCTTTACGCATTATTGGTGGTAGGTATTTTATATGCTATTTTCCGCTTTAATGTGCGGCAGGCAAAGTTAAAGGCCTCATTAGAATATGAAAGAAAGGAAAAAGAATATATTGAAGAATTAAATCAGACAAAACTTCGTTTCTTTACCAACATTTCGCATGAGTTCCGTACACTGCTTACCCTTATTATTGTACAGGTAGAACTATTGTTGCAACTTAATAAACTCAACCCATCCGTCTACAACCGGGTACTTAAAATTTATAAGAATGCCAGACATATGCGTGATCTGGTGTCAGAGTTACTTGATTTTCGAAAACAAGAACAAGGATTCCTGAAGCTGAAAGTGGAATATATGGATATTGTATCTTTCACTAAAGAGATCTATATGTCTTTTTATGAATATGCCTTGAAACATTCTGTTAACTATAAGTTCGAACATATGGAGGAAAAACTGAATCTTTGGTTTGATCCGGTTCAGTTGCAGAAGGTAATATTCAATCTTTTATCTAATGCCTTTAAATACACCAAAGCAAAAGGCAGTATTACTGTTTCTATCCGGAAAATCAAGAATGAAGTGGAAATACGGGTAGAAGACGATGGTGTGGGTATCTCCAAGGAATCTATTCACAAGATATTTGATCGTTTTTATCAGGTTGACGGACAGAGTTCAGAGTTTACGTTGGGTACAGGTATCGGATTGGCTGTATCCAAAGGAATTGTGGAGTTGCATAAGGGAAACATCCGGGTTGAAAGTGAAGTTGGTCAGGGTAGTGTTTTCATTGTTACGTTGCTGACAGGCAATGAACATTTCCCAAAAGAGGTTTTGAGTGATAGTGAATCCAATTTCCATCTGATAAAAGATGGAGTATTGGAAGATCTGGCTTTGGAAGAGCTAATGCTGGAGGAACCGGCTAAAGAGCAGGAACTTACTAATGAAGAGAAAGCCGGAGAAATGGATATTGAATCGAAGGATTCTGATAATAAGCCCAGTATTCTTATTGTAGAAGATAATCTGGAGATATTGGAAATGTTGGAAGATATCTTCGCTCCTATTTATCATGTATACAAAGCTACCAATGGTAAAGAGGGTTTTGAAGCTACGCGCGAGTTACATCCCGATATTGTTTTAAGTGATGTGATGATGCCGGAGATGTCTGGTAAAGAGATGTGCCATAAAATTAAAAACAGTCTGGACGTATCACATATTCCGGTTGTTTTACTTACGGCGCAAACCTCTGTGGAATATACGGTTGAAGGATATATGTTTGGTGCAGATGATTATGTAACGAAACCGTTTAATATCAAAGTACTTGTATCACGTTGCAATAATCTGGTACGGACCCGTAGAATGTTGCTTGAAAGATTTAATCATGTTTCTAAGACACCGGTTGTTTCTAATGCCATCAATGAGCAGGATCAGGAATTAATAGATCGTGCTACTGCTATTATCCGAAAATATTTTGAGGATATTGAGTTTGATATGAATGTATTGGCTGCCGAATTGGGTATTGGCCGGAGTAAATTGTATCTCAGAATAAAGGAAATAACCGGACTTACTCCCAATGAGTTGACGCTTAAAATAAAGCTTGAAGAAGCGATGTATTTGATTACTAATCAGCCCAATCTGAATGTTTCTGAGATATCCTATCAGCTGGGCTTTTCATCGCCCCGTTATTTTAGTAAGTGTTTTAAATCATTCTATGGTGTATCTCCACAGAATTGTAGAAAAGGTAAAAACAAGAGTGAAGAGTCAGAAGAAGATTAACCCCATTATCCTTTTGTCTTGTTTCATGCTTTGAAACACTTTGTTTGAAGTAATGAAACATTTTGTTTGAAGCTTTGAAATAAGTTATGTGATACTACAAAAAAAGCTGCCTCGTAATTGAAGCAGCTTTTTCTGTAGTATCATATAACTATAATTTGAATTACCATCCCGGGTTCTGGGTGATTCCCGGCGCTTTCAATATCTCTGATTGTGGAATCGGATAGAGATACATTCGCTCATCAAATACCCGGTTTTCTACGGTGTATTTCTTATAAGTAGGTTCATCATTGGCATCCTTTACAATTTGCATACCTTCTATTTTCAGATAGTTGGCTTTTTCTGTCGGATTATCCAACAAGCGCCAACGGCGAATGTCAAAGAAGCGGTGTTCCTCAAATGCCAATTCTACGCGGCGTTCATTACGTATCACTTCACGCATCTCTTCTTTACTTAGTCCGGTGGGTAGTTTATGTGGATTCAGTTGAGCACGTTTACGTATAAGTTCTACTACTTTATAGATTGAATCTTTGGGTGCAGCACTTGGTGTGTCATAATATTCATTCATTGCCTCCGCGCAATTCAACAACACTTCAGCATAACGCATCAATATCCAGGTACGGGTGATATTATTGGTTCGTCCATCCCATACAGCTTGCGGTGAAAGAAGCTTCTTCAAGTAATATCCGGTTTTAGTAGCGGTTTTATTAGTAGCAGTCGCATCTTTTCCACCTTCAAATGTTTCAATAGTCTGAGTTTTGTCATTTACTGTAAATGTAGAACCGTCATAAGCAAAAGTCATATAGAAGCGCGGATCGCGTCCTACATAAGGATGATCTTTGTCATATCCTGATCCCAGTTCGTTGATCCCTTTTCCGTTAGCCATACCGAAAGCATCTGCCAGGTTCTGCGTTGGATTCGTCAATCCCTTTCCTCCCATAGTGAGTGGGGAATTCTGGCTTTCTACACTTGTTGTAGTGTTATATTTGGTAGAGAATACTATCTCCCGATGATATTGCAGGAAGTTTTCACTAACGGCATACAAGTCGGTAAAGGTTTCATCTTCATCAGTAAAAGCCATCAACTTATATCTGAATGCCGATTCAACAACTTTTTGAGCGGCATCAATCGCGAGTTTATAACGTTGCTTATCATTATTAGGATTGTTCAACGGACTTGCCCAATAGAGAAGTGCACGTGATTTCAAACCATAAGCAGAACCGGTAGTGGGGCGTCCTAATTCTTTCTTATCATCGAACCCTACACTTTCGGAACTTCCTTTGTATTGTTCCGGTAACCGGTTGGCAGCAGTATCACAGTCAGCGATAATCTGTTTCATACAATCGTCATAGGATGCACGTGTTACTTGTTGGGCTTCTTCAGCCGTCAATGATTTTGTAATCAATGGTACACCACCGTAACGTTTGATTAATTCAAAATAGAAATAAGCACGCAGGAAGTGGGCTTCTCCTTTCATACGTTCGCGGGTGCGGACCAACTCTTCATTCGTTCCGGAAGTAGTCGGCTTTACCGGCATTTTAAGTTCATCAATCTTTTCAAGGAATCGGTTTACGATCCGGATTCCCTCATAGTTTTTAGTCCATACGTTTTCTACAAGGAAATAAGAATCCCATGTACCATTGTTGAAACCTTTGATATCGCTTGTCACGTCCGAGTGTACTGCTTCATCGCATCCTGCTGCCAACATGGCGTTATCAATCCGGTTGTAGCCGCTGGGTAGTTTGTTGTACGCATCATTCATGAATCCGAAAGCTCGTCGGGTTTCATTCCATATATCGTCTTCTCCCAGTTTACCATCTTTTTCCGGGTCCAGAAATGAATCACAGCCGGCGAAAAGAAAAGAGAAAGTCAAACCTAAACCTATAATATATTTATTGATTTTCATAATCGTAGTGTTTTTAAAGTTTTATAGATATACCAACCGAGAATGTTCTCAGCAGGGGATATTCAGAATATCCGGCATTCATAGCTTCCGGGTTACGACCGTCAATTGCATTTGAGAAAGTAAACAGATTGTTTGCATTCACATAAAGACGCAATGAAGAAAGGAATATTTTTCTTACCAGTTGCTTGGGGAATGTGTATCCTACTTCTGCTGACGAGATACGAAGCATAGAGGTTTTTTTCTCCCAGAAATCAGAAGTCTGTGTGTTGTAATCGCGGGAGATACTCAAACCCGGATATGCTGTCTGCACAGTAGGGTTAGCCGGATTCCAGCGATTCTCATAAGCATAAGGAGTAAATTTATTCGGAGTATAAAAAATAGAGAATAAAGCCGATCCTTCCAGATTACACTGAATATCAAATCCTTTGTAGTTACCACCCAATGTAGCACCGAAAATAATCTCCGGTAGGGTGTTTCCTAATGCTACTTTGTCAGACTCATCAATCACATTATCATCCTCCGGATTTTGATTTTTGTAGATGATATCACCTAATACAGGCGCTCCGAAAGAGCCTGTAGGAGCATTGACCAGTTGATCGGCATTGGTATACAATCCATTGGTCTGAAAACCGAATTGTGTACCAATAGAGTGTCCTTTACGGTATTGGTGAGCATATTTGTAAGCTACTTCTTTTAAGTCGATAATTTTGTTTTTTGCCCATACCATATTTCCTCCGATAAAGAATCCGCCATCCTTGTATTGTTTGTTATAAAGGATGTTCAGGTCGATACCCTGGTTATCAATTGATCCGCCGTTGTATTTGGACAGACCGATACCAATCAGTGAAGGAACGATATTAGAGTAATCTACCAATACGTCACGGCGTTTTTCATTGAAATAGTTCATTGTCAATGAAAGACCTTTCCAGAGTTCAAGGTCGAATCCTACATTGAGTTTGTATGACTTTTCCCATGTTTCGTTGGGATTGGCCAATGTTCCTTCTTGTGAGCCATCTGTACTTCCGTTGGGGTTACCGAATGCATATCCGCCTCCGGAGGTAAATTCTTGGCGATAAGGGAAACGGCGTCCGCCGGTCTGGTCGTTACCGTTTATACCATAAGATGCTCTGAACTTCAAAAAATCGATTGCTTCTACTGATTGGAGCCATTTCTCATCCGAAGCAACCCATGCCAATCCGATAGCAGGGAAAAGTCCGGTACGTTTTCCGCTTTTGTAATTACTGGAACCTTGATAGGAAGCTGTAACCTCTGCATAGTAACGTTTGTTGAAACCATATTGTGCACGCATTGCCAGCCCCTGATATTTGTAATCGGGATTATCGCCCGGAACTGTTTCGCTGGAGTGATTATAGAACAAGCGGACTGCCAGATCGTGTACATCTCCGAAAGTATGGTTATAGTTGACTCCTGCGCCCAGTGTATTGTAACGGTAGAATCCGCCCATCATCTCTGATTTACGGCTGTTCTTATATTCATCTTTACCAAACTGTGTATAAGTGCCATCTGCGTTTTCCTGGAATACAGCATACGTATTATTGATGCTCAGGTACTGCATATTGAAGTTTTCGAAACCATAATAAGCATCAACCGAAAGCCCTGGTAACAACATATCCAGGTCATATTTACCTTTTACCTGTACATTGAGCAGACGAGATTCGTCTTTACGATAACCGTGACGGTTCAAAAGTCCGTAAGGATTCGTCTGATACTCAGAAGTACCTCCGAGTGATCCGTTTTTATTGAACATTGGGAAAGCGTTTGCCGGCAGAGTCATCAGAGTGTTAAATACGGAATTAGTAGCGGGAGGTACTTCCGAACCTGTGTTAGCAGCCGAACTCTTGTCAATAGCTGCAGAAACCAGAATATTGAACAGCATTCCCTTAATCGGGTTAATATCCAGATTTGAACGGTAGTTGAAACGTTCGTATGTGTTATTGGCAGCAGCATCTTTGAAGATACCTTCCTGTTTCATATAACCGGCAGTTACAAAATAACGTGCCAGTCCGTTACCTCCCGAAGCCGAAAAGTTATAGTGCTGGAAGGGGGAGTTTTTACCAATGAAACGGTCTTTGTAGTTTTCGTCCGGATAAAGATAGGAATCTCTGTCTGCACGGAGATACATATCGGGATTATACATTGGTGCCGAACCGTCATTTCTTAATGCTTCATTATAGAGAGTGGTGTATTGATAGGCATTCAACCGATCGGACATTCTCTCTGTTGTCTGGAATCCTGCGCGGATGTCCACATTAATGGAGTGTTTTACTTCACTACCATGTTTTGTTTTTATCAGAATGACACCGTTGGCTCCGCGCATACCATACATGGCCAAAGCCGACGCATCTTTCAGTACAGAGATACTTTCCACTTCATTGAAATCCATCAAGTCAATGTTGGCTTCTATATCGTCAACTAAAATCAGAGGTTTAGCATTGGCATTGGTTGCCATACCACGTACATAAAAAGTATAGTTACTCTTACCGAATTTTTCACCTCCGTTTTTCAGTGAATAGAGTCCGGATAAAGTTCCATTCATTGCCTGTTCAATATTGGTTACTGTGTTTTTTTCAATTACATCGGTACCAATACTTGATACAGCCGAAGTCATACTCCTCTTAGATTGTTCTCCATAAGATACACCAATCATTTCATCTTCGTGGGTCATGTACTTTACCAGTTTCAATGTGTAAACTGATTGGTTGTTAAGGCGTGTAACAACCGGACGGTACCCTTTTAAGTTAACTACCAGTACATCCGACGGATCAAGTAACATATAGAATTTACCATCTTCATCGGTCACAGCATCTGTTTGTTTTTCCTGAACGTTAACTGTAATACCGGGCATAGGGACATTATTTTCATCGACCACAATACCCTCAACGGTTACTGTTGAGCTTTTTTGGGTCTTTTGTGCTTTTACCGGCATTACCGATAGAAGCAGTGCACACAGAAACGTGCACAAATATATAAATCTCTTCATTTGAATCATATTTTAGGGTTTATACCATCATCATTTCCATCCCGGGTTTTGTTCCAATACGGCACTTTTGTATACTTCGTTGTTAGGTATCGGATAGAGATGCATGTGTTCTTTGAATGTAGGAGTTTCATATTTTTCACGAGAATAAGTGAAGGTTCCATCTGTATTCTTTACTACGCGGATACCATAGATATCTTTATTGAAATATTCTACTCCTTTATGCCAGGATAGTACATCATACCAGCGATGTTCTTCAAAACAAAGTTCCACACTCCGTTCATTGTAGATACGCTCACGCATTTTTTCTTTTGTATCCGAAATATCTGTCGGTACAGGTACTTGCCCCACACGTCCTCTGAGTTCTGTCAGTACGTCCCTTACAGAGAGTCCTTCCAGTGAACTTTCCGGACCTCCTACTTCATTCTGTGCTTCGGCAAAGTTCAGCAGAATCTCTGCATAGCGGAAGAAGATATAGTTCATGTAGGTGGAAGTACCTTTATATCGTTGATGTGCTTCCGGCCAGAATTTGGCTATGGCATAACCCAATACATTGATATGAGTGGTTCCTTTGTCACGTCCTGTTTCTTTTCCATTGGCTGATACCCAAAATTCCAGTTTACGATTATACCAGAACCGGTCATTACGCAGTACGCACATATCCAGACGGGGGTCTCTGTTTGCATATGGATCTTCGTCTTTGTAAATCTTAGAATTCGTAATTGGATAGCCTTTAGAGTCTTCAAACATGTCAACCATATTTTGAGTTACCCATTCTCCTGCCCATCCGTCATATCCTTGTGTAGCAATGAAACGAGTCCAGAATGTACTTCCGTTGGTATGTCCCTGTTCAAAGTTCATTTTGATACGCGGACGATTCATGATGATTTCGCTGCAAACCGGCTGGAAGAACATGTTTACATAATCGGGATAGAGCGTATAGAGTTTCAGGTCGATTACATCTTTGGCTGCTTTGGCTGCTTTTTCCCATTTTGTTATGTCGTTGGAAGGATTGTGCAAGGGGCGGGCAGCGTACAACAGTACTCTTGATTTCAGCGCTTTTGCCGCTCCTACTGAAGCGCGTCCGTTGTCTGCATCGGCATACTTTAGGGGAAGTAGGCCATTGGCAGCTGTGTTACAATCATTTACGATAAATTCAACACACTTTTCATAGGTGTCGCGTGGTAAGTCCAGATTATCTTTATTCAAAGTCAATGTATGATCAATGATAGGTACACCTCCCCAACGTTTGATCAGTTCGAAGTAGAAGAAAGCACGCAGGAAGTAAGCCTCTCCCAGACAACGGTCTCTGATCTCTTGTGACGGGAAATTAGGTATCCTGTCTATATTTTCGATAATTTTATTGGTTTTTCGGATACCAATGTACATATTCTGCCACATAGTTGAAATCTCATTATTGGCATCAAACATTTTGTTGCTTGATTCCATTTGGGTACCGTCCCATGCTCCGTTGTTGAAAATAGCGGTACATCCTCCCTTATTACGTGATTCATCTCCCATAGAGGAAACCAATGAGTTCCACAAACGTCCCAGATGACCGGGCATATAAGAATAAGTCTGATCTGCATATTGACGGAACATAGCATAGTCCGAAAATATTTTATCCTCATTGATGTCTTCTACCGGAGCCATATCCAGCTGCCCTTCCCCAAACAATCCCGTACAGGAAGAGAAGCCTATAGAAGCCGCTATTACATATATGATAAATAGTTTTTTCATAATTGATTAAAAGTTAATGTTTACACCAAAATTATAGACACTTTGTTGCGGATAAACCTCTCCGCTGTTGTTTACAGTTTCCGGGTCGAAGTTGTCAATCTTGGACCATGTGTAGAGGTTACTTCCATTCAAATAAGCTTTCAGTCCTGTCATTCCCAGTTTACGATAGATTTTGGAAGGGAATGAGTAAGTAATCTGCACGTTCTTCAAGCGAATGTAATCGGCAGATTTCAAATGGAATGAGTTGATGTTCTTGTTGCTGTGTTTTGCTGCCATGTGTAGTGACGGATACGCTGCGTTAGGATTATCGGGAGTCCAGTAGTTCTTGTGAACTTCTGAAACCTGTCCACCTCCTGCACCGCCTCCAAATTCATAACCGGCATTTCCGGCAAACAATACAGAAGCATGGGCAGCTCCCTGGAACTGAACGGATATTTCCAATCCTTTCCAGATAATACCCGGAGTGATGGAGTACATGATTTCAGGTATACGTGAATAGCCGATAGCTACTTTATCTGCATCTGTCAGAGAGCCATCTCCGTTACGGTCCCAATACTTCAGGTCACCCGGAATGATAGGACCTCCTAAAGTTGTCTGATCAGGTGAGCTTTTAATATCTTCTGCGTTCTGGAAAAATCCGAGTACCTGATATCCTCTGAACTGGTCTATTCTGAATCCGGCTATCTTTTGATAATCGGGTGTTCCTGCAGGGTCATCATAATTGATAACTTCGTTGCGTGCAAAACTGTAGTTACCACGGATATAGTAGTCTACCTTTCCGATATGGTGACGGTGAGAGAGTTCAAATTCATATCCCCAGTTCTTCACTTCACCTACATTGAGGTAAGGGCTGGATAAACCAATGATTTGTGGAGTGGAACGTCCCTGAAGAAGAATGTCTTTACGGTGTTCTTTAAATACGTCTACTGTAAAACTCAACAGATCATTTGAGAACAAACGGGCTTCCAGACCGATATTGCCTTTCAAAGCCGTTTCCCAGGTCAATAGTTTATTTTCGTTTCTTTTTTCATAGATACCTCCGTTGGTTGAAGGATTGGTTGTACCGAAACCAAAGCTGGGAGTTCCTCCTCCTGCGTATATACCTTGTCCGGTAAACTCACCCATATAGAGGAAACGGTCTTTTGATTTGTCGTTACCAACCAGACCCACTGAACCTCTTACCTTTAAATACGGGATAACTTTTTTCACTTTCTCCATAAATGCTTCTTCGGAGATCACATATCCCAATGAGCCGGATGGGAAGAATCCGAAGCGATGACCTTTGGCAAAGTTTTCTGAGCCATTATATCCCAGGCTGACTTCACCCAGGTATTTATCGGCAAAACCATATTCTACGCGGGTGGCATATCCCATCAACGCACTTGGTATACTGCTTCCACTCGTTGTTTTCTGTTGGTTGTAAACTAATATGGAGTTGATATTATGTTTGCCGAAACTGCGTCCGTAGCCTACCTTCAGTTGTAAGTTAGTGCGTCGCATTGGATCGGTCTTTTTATCTTCACTAAAGCGGAAGGGCGAGTCTTCACCTAACTGGTCATAACGTCCGGTGTTGGGCTCATAATAATAAGTATCAATACCATCTGTATATTTTTTTGTTGAGCCGAAATTGTTATTGAATGATATACTCATATCAAATGACAAGCCGTTTGTGATAAAGCTCAGGTCATTGTGCAAAGTTCCTACAATGTCGTAATAGTTAGTTTTTGAGTTTTCATATCCACTGTATGCAATGCTGGTAAGCGGATTACCCGAACCTTGTACAGCGGCAATAGAACCATCCGGATTATAGATAGGATGTCTCCAGGGTTCTTTGGCGATCAATCCCTGGAAGTAACTGCCTGATGCACCTTTGAATCCGTTCATTTCACCTGAACGGCCGGAGATATTGGCAGATAAGGTCTGGTACTTGTTGATATTTAAATCGATGTTTGAACGGAAGTTGAAACGACGATAGTACACCTGAGGATTGTAGTCTTTCTGCAGGTCGGTATATTTGAACATACCACCCTGATTCAAGTATCCCAGTGAGATAAAGTATTTCACTGCTTTGGTACCTCCGGAAATGTTGATATTATACTGTTGTTGCAGGGCACCTCTTTTGTTTACCATTTCGTCATACCAGTTTACGTCCGGATAACGATAGGGATCTTCTCCCAATCGGAAACCTTCTAATGATTCATCTGTGAGCAGTCCGTTATCTTGCTGCAACGGATCTTTTCCATCATTCTCCCATGCTTTTTTACGAAGTACCAGGTGTTCATATGAACCTAAAAATTCGGGAATCTGTGTAGGACGCTGTAATCCCCAATTAGCGGTAACTGAGATTTTTGGCTTTCCTTCTTTACCTCTTTTAGTAGTGATCAGGATAACACCGTTTGCACCACGGATACCATATACGGCAGTAGACGAAGCGTCTTTCAATACGGAAAGGCTCTCAATCTCATTTGCATCAAGCTGTGAGAATGATTCTTGCTCTACACCGTCAATAATAATAAGAGGAGAGGCATCGTTGAAGGTAGACTTACCACGAATCAGGATAGTGGCAGCATCTTCACCGGGGCGTCCACCCGGCTGTTGAGTAACTACTCCCGGCAATTTACCAACCAGTGCGTTGGTTACGTTGGCTACCGGAGCAGCCACCAGTTCACTGCTTTTCATCATACTTACGGCACCGGTTACCGTTTGTTTCTTTTGTGATCCGTAGGCCACTACTACTACTTCATCCAATGCATTCATCTGGTCTTCCAGTACGATGTTGAATGATGTTTTGTTACCCACAATCACTTCGTATGTTTCATATCCTATATAAGAGATAATCAATACGGATTTGGGTGACGGTACTTGCAAAGTGAATTTACCATCGATATCGGAGATAGCTCCAATGGATGTACCCTTTACCAATACATTTACGCCAGGTAAGGTTTCTCCCTGACTGTCAGTGATCACACCCTGTATCTGGCGGGTCTGATTTGCTTCTGTCACAGCTCCGAGCGCATGGCTCCATCCCAGTTGCAGTAGCAATACACAGCAAAACACTTTTAGAAATTTAAAATGTAACGTTTCTGTGTTCATAGCTTTTCTAAGATTAAAAAATTAATGACTTGATAAATTTGCGGTATGGAGATGTGAAGTTTATCTCTCATTCCGGTTGTGCAAATAAAATGTATTTGGTTTGAACCAGGCTGCACTCTGTGTATTGGTGAATGCTACAATAGTGTATTCGGACAAAAATGCCCCCTATTACAGACAAAATATGCCAATTTATACAGGGTGCACCCTGGTTTTGTTGTTTTTATTCCAGTGTTTTTACTCCTTTTATTACTCCTGGTTCTGTCTGGTGCATGTCAAAGACGATGATTTCGTTTATACCCTCTTTCAACCAGACTCCCGGACAATACAGACGGTACTGAGGACCCACATTCCAGAAGCGTCCCAGGTTGTGTCCGTTGACATAAACAAGTCCTTTTGTAAAGTCTTTCATGTCGATGTAGCAATCTCCGGCTTTATCCAGTTGTACAGTGGCTTTGAAGAACATACCCGGACGCACAGTGTCGGTTTGTTTCAGTTTGGATACATACTCTGTAGACATGGGGATATTAAATGCGTCCCAATTCATTAATGTCATTCCGTTCAGAGTGACACGGTCGGTGATACCTTTACGGTCAATCATCTGTGCGGCAAAGTTAATGCGTCCCATACTCTCTACCAGGATATCAAGTACCGGATTTTCTACATTGGATACTGGAAGGTCAATAGAGTGTTGTCCCAGTGTACGGTCAATACTTCCGATGTAGCGTCCGTTCAGAAAGACAGTAGCGTAGTCGTGTACCTCATCTACACGGAGTGTACCGCTCTTGTGACCAATCAGTTTCGTACGATACAATATCATTCCTTCATATTGATTCATCATTTCCATCGGAAGTGGCTGAACAATTGGTTTAGCAGCAGGAAGGTTATCCCAGATACTTGCATATTTCTGTGTCTCTGTTGCAGGAAATGTAATGACAGGGATCGGAGCAGGAATCGGGGCAAGTTTCTTTTTACTGTACTTCTGGGTCAATTCACGTAACGCCATATATTTGGGGGTAGCCTGTCCCATTTCATTGATAGGAGCATCGTAGTCATAGCTGGTCACGTCCGGTTGGTAAATACCGGGTTGGGGGGAGTTGGCTCCTGCCCAAAATCCAAAGTTTGTTCCACCGTGTATCACGTAGTAGTTGAACGATTTGCCATTATCAAGCAGCCATTTCACATCCGTTGTAATCTTTTCGATAGACGGGTGTTGCCAGTTTTCACGCCAGTGAGTAAGCCATCCGGGATAAAGCTCGGAACAGAATACACTGGCATCGGGATGTACTTTCAGGGCCTCATCGAATTCTGCCTTTGAAGCAGCCGGGTCAAGACCGATGGCTACACCGGGAAGTGTTCCTGCTTCGAGCATATAAGGAGTAGCTCCGTCAGCTGTGTAGAATGGAACTTCAATACCTTTGTCTCTCCAAAGATCATGAATCCACTTCATATATGTACGGTCATTGCCATAGCTTCCATATTCGTTTTCCACCTGTACCATGATGATAGGGCCGCCATTGGTAACTTCGTACTTCTTGATAATAGGGGCTATTGCAGTAGCATAACGCTCCACAGCAGTAGTATACCGTGGGTCCATGCAACGGATTTTTATATCCGGTGTAGACAACAGATAAGCAGGTAATCCACCGAAATCCCATTCACCGCAAACATAAGGTCCGGGACGGAATAAAAGGAACATATCTTCTTCCTGCACAGTCCGGATGAATTTTTCCAGATCCTTATTGCCTGTCTGAAAATCGAATACACCCGGTTCACTTTCATGATAGTTCCACATGATATAGCAAGCTACGGTATTACATCCCATTGCCTTGATCATTTGTATTCGTTGTTTCCAATATTCTGCGGGGATACGTGACGGATGGATCTCGCCGGAGATAATCTGGAACGGTTTATCATCCAGCCAGAATTGATTATCGCCCAGACGGAAAGAATGTGTACCTTTTGTCTGTGCTTGAACCAATGCACCGCCGCCTGTTAATAGAGCCAGTGCCATTAAAAAAGTTAAAAGCTTCTTTTTCATAAAATGATAGTTTATTAATGGTAAGTAATCTTTCGAAATTATATGATATTATTATTGAAACGCAGAAACTCGCAGATTTACGCAAAGCATATCATCGCTCAAATATAGCGCAGCTATTTAATCTGCGAAAATCTGCGATCATTTGCGTTTCAATAAAACGCTGTCATAGTATGAACTAAATTTGAAATATTGCTTAGTTAGATTTTACATTATATCAATTTCCGCATTTCTGCTCTTGATTTATAGTAGTGTATAAACCGGAGCAGAAGGCGGAAAATGAATCCACTTAAAAGTGCGTTTGTTTCATACAGGTTGATTCATAGAGTTGTCAGAGTAATTCTAATGTTACCGTAGCAGGTTGTCCGCAATGCGCTCCTGCCGGTAGGGGAATCTTTATTTCATAGATATTCTTAGACTGTTTGCTGACTCCTTCACCTCTGACGGGCACAGAGGTATATACAGTCAGGCTGTTCAGATCCTTTTTCATCAAAGCATCTGTTACTGTGAGAATGAGTTTTCCATCCTTTTTCTCTGCAAACAGGGCTGCGGGCGAAGATACCTTGAATGTTCCGAATTTACCTTTTGCTGTAACGGAGGTATCAAAATAAACGGCTCCTAACTTTGTTCCTTTTGGGTTTTCGGCTGCTTGCAGATGGGTGTTGTTAGCCAGTATGGCAGGTATCTTTTGGGGGAATTCGCCTTTACAATCTACTACATAAGCATAGGTAGCATCTTTTATTTCCCGTCCGTGTACGATTTCCATCTGGAATACCGGTACTGTTGTTTCCGGTTCTGTGTTGGCTTTGCAAAGTTTTTGCCAATTGGTAGCACGTTCTTCGCGGTTCCATTTCATTTCACCTGAAGTCTGTTGGGGAATTACTCCGTAGGTGAAACCTCCGTGGCGTATCCAACTGATTTTTCCTTTCTTTACTATTTCAGGAGCAACCGGACTATAAGTCTGTTCAATCGTGGTAGTGATATTCCCTTCTTTCTCCGGAGAGAGGTTGGTGATTCCGGCTCCTAAGGCAAGGAATATATCATCAAACATAAAGTAGCTTTTGTAAGCCCGTACGCCGTATATGTCTTTGTTTACATCTTTGGCTTCCGAGGCATCCGGATCTCCTTTCATTTTCGCATTAATTTTCTGATAGATGAAACCGGTGGCAAAATCTCCTTTACCATCGGTTGCTCCGGCAGCGAAATCATAAGAACTGGTATATCCACTCCAGTTTTCGATTGGATGTAGTTCTGTAGGCGTTTGTCGTGTAGTGACACCCGGCCAGGCTGTAAGTTTCATGGCTCCGGTGATGTTACGGTACTCACTTCCATCGTGTTGGAAAAGAGTGACTCCATCGGCGCTGTAGAGGTTATAACCTGCTGCACCGGGATAAGCACTCTCCAATCCGTCTACCCGTACAGATCCCATGTTGATAAAGAGATAGTAATCATTTGTTTTCTTTATCAGGTCGTCATTGTTATAGAAATAACGGGTACCGTGGTAGTATCCATCGGGTGCCGAGGCCATTTGTACATCCTGGCGGGAGGATTCATCAACAAATTGTTTCAGTTCCTTTACCTCTTCAGGAGTAAGTGACGAACGCCAGTCTGCCAGTAATGTTTTGGCCAGGATATGTGAAGGTACATTCCCCCGGCGGTTATTTTTACGTGTCATATTTCCCCGGTCTACAAGTGGTGGAATGATGCCTTTATGATGATAAAAGGCAGAGCAGCGGATGTAGTTGAGTACTACTTCCACATTCTCTCGCGAGAGTTGCTTGGCCCACGGAGATCCTTGCAGGTACTTTAGTATACGGAACGTTCCTTTCAGTCCATCTATAGGATATCCCCAAACGAGACATTGCTTACCGTGCCCCCATCCGGCCCCATCGGCAGTGGTGCCTTCTGTCCAGAAAGCCTCGTCATAAGTGGTTTGTGATACGACAGAGAGCGAACGGATGGCTACTTCGGCGAGTACGTCTATCATAGGAACCGAGCTCATCATGACAGCTGCCTCCAATACCGGACGATAATCGAGTGCATTGCCTCCTACCCACCAGACGTGTTTGCGGAATCTCTCTACGCTTACCACATTTTTGTCTGTCTCATCGTGTCTGTAGGGTTGTGTCCACGATTGAAAACCCACATCAAATAGTTTTTGGTGGGCTACAAGAGCCGTTGAGTCTTTTACTTCACCCGTTTCGATTCTGTCCATCAGGTCAAGTAGCGCAAAGTAGATTTTTACAGCTGCCCGTGGAGTGGCAAAGCAGGAAGCATGGAAGCGTCCGGGAGCGTCATTATTACGTTCATTTTCCATTTTACCGTAAAAGGCGATGCCGCGTAAAAGGGTCTGTACCCCGTTATCCTGAGGATCAAGATTCTTCTTCCCGCGATAGGATTCGGCTATAACCTGTAACCGTTCAAAGCAGTCACGGGTCAGGTTATTAATTTGAATGCAGTGAGCCATATTGGTTCCGGCAGCATAATTGTTGCGGATGATCACCTCTTCTTCTGCACGTTTGTCTGTAAAACGGCCTTCTGCGTCAATCAGAGCCAAGGACTCTTGCAGCGTATAGGTGGTTACAGGAGTTCCGTTGATATGTGTTGTAAACTCCTGCCTTAACCGACGGATTGTTTCTGCCTTTTCATTATCTGTTGCATACAGGTTACTGATACACAGCAGTCCGATTAGTATCAAACAGGTTTGTATGCGTTTCATAGTTTACTGATCTTTTGGCGATAACTCTGATTTTGTGTGACTACATTAACCAAATATACCTTATTATTATCAAGCGGCAAAGTTAGTGAAGCTTTTCCGTTTTCTACGGTGACTTCTGATGTTGTTACCGAACATCCGTTCGTGTCGTAAACCGTCACACGGGCGGGGCCGTTTTCTGTACCGCAAATAATGAGTTGTCCGTTACTGTAGTTAATCATCAGTTTTTCGGTATTCTGATTGTTGATACCGGTAGGTACGGGGTTGACTGTGATATTGTCGATATAACAAACGTGCTGCTCGTCTTCATACAGCGTGACATTTGAATTATAAGTAGGTAAGATAGCTACTCCCAATACTCCATTTGTGAATTTGCTTATCTGGCTGGAGTACTCTGTTTTATTGAACTTGAATGTATAGGTTATCCACTCTCCTTCGGTAGTAAATTCATAGACAGATTTATAAAGGAGTATACCGTCGTCCTGTCTGAAATCATTTGTGGTATTGAACTTAGATAGCAGTTTGATACAGATATCTTGTTTTTCGGCGGGATCTTCAAAGTCGTCCGTATCCTTACCAATCACATTAAGTGGTTGATAGATTGTAAACTCTACTACTTTTAAGTCATCAATGCCAATGGGGGTATCAAACAGGAATTTTAATCCATAATTACGTGCTTCCATGGAAGAGTAGCGTAATACTTTGGCTGAGTTGTTACCCTCAGCAGAAGGTACCGGATTATCTATTACTTCATGCGAATACATCCAGCGTGACTTAGGTTTGTAATCGCCTAACTTTCCTTTATTGCCGAAACGGAAGAAATAAGGAGTTGTTTCGTAGGTTTCAAAGTCTGCCCGGAAGAGTTCTTGTGCGGACATGTTACCGGAGAAAGAGATAGATGCTGCTAACAGCACAGAGGTAATGATCTTGTTTTTCATAATTTAATCAATATTGTGAGGCTGATTTTGTTTTACTACTTACAAAAGTAGGGGATGTTGCGAAAATCAGATGTTGTCTATTGTCCGAAATAGATGATTTTATTGTCCGTTGGACGAAATGGGGATTATATTATCTGAAGTGTCCCTGTGCTTTTGTCCGGAAGAAACTTATTCTTCATGTTCTGTGTATATGACCGTATACGGGCATTTTTATCCGTATTATAGGTTTATATTGTCCGAAAGATAATTCGATACTACTGCTGATACAATACATCAACCTGGGTTTGCAGCATCCTTCCTACATTTGCTCCTGTGATTAGTTGACAACAACTATTTCACATTGGTTACATTAATATAATAGACGATGAAAAAGCACATTTTACTCCTGTTTTTGTTGGTAGGCGGTTCGCTTGCCGTGAAAGGCCAGTCTACGGATAATGTAGATTTGATGTTTCCCAATCTGATGATGACTCGTTATCATTATGATAAGATGAAAGAAGATATTGAGAAGAAAGGCAATAATCCTCCTAAGAGTGCATACATTAAGCAGATGAGAAATCCGGCGGAAAGTATTGTAAACAATGATAGGAAAACTACTACTGTCGTTTCATACAACAATAACCCCAATAAAATAGACATTAAAGATGAAATGGATGCTATTTACCAGCTTTGTGTTGTTTATGCATTCTCTCAGGATGAGAAATTCCTGAATAAAGCTGTAGAGTATCTGAAAGCTTGGGGGAAAGTGAATGTGTCATTACCCAATATAAATATTCACGAAAGTTGCTATACGCCGGCTGTTGAAGGATATAGTATTATTCGTAATGTGATTTCAGAGGCTGACAGAGAAGAGATAGACAAATGGTTCAGACAACGTCTTAATGTATTTATCAAAGATAATTTGCGAGATAATAACTGGGGTACTTGTCTTTTACAGCAGCTCTACTATTATGGTTCGACACTGAATGATCAAGGGGTAGTGACGACTTATTTCAGGAACAGATATGCTGCCTGGGTGAAAAACAATCTCTATCCCAATGGTACTACTACCGATTTGTTGGGACGTGATGCTTTTGCTTATCACGCTTATGACTTATTGTTCTTTGCTGAAATCTGTCACGGAATGGCCTGCTATGAAGGTTATGACGTAGCCGATGAATTTTATGCACGGGATGTTAATTGGGGAGCTTCCATCAAGAAAAGTGTAGATTTCTGGAAACCATACCTGCTTGATCCGGCGAAGAATCCGCATTTAGAATTCGTAGAAACAGAATGGGCACCCGATAAGCAGCGTAGTGACTATAACAAACCTTATAACCCCGGTGGTACCATGTATGCTGCTGATGAGATTTTTGAAATGGATCATGACCTTATCCGTGCCGTTGAGAAATATCGTGGTGGTAACCCATTTTATACCTGGCGACTGACACTTAGTAACCTGCGCTGGTATTATGGCACTGGAGAACAGTAAAACAGTAGTTAAGTAGTAAATAGTCAAAGTAGTTAAGTAGGATGCTATCTGCTACTTACTACTAACGAAGTGATAACTACTTGACTACTAAAGGAAAAATACATAACGAAAACATTAACCTATATGCGAATTATTGGACTATTACTGCTGAGCTGTTCTCTTTGTATGTCTTGTGTACAAACGGACAAAAAGAAAGCACTCATTGATGACGATTTTTTAGTTGCCGAACAACATTTGAGCAATCAACTCAAAGCGGTTCCCGAACCTACTGTGTATCCGCGTACTACAGGCAAGGATGGAAAGTTGATTGCTACCCCGAAGAATGATTGGACGGAAGGATTCTATCCGGGATGTTTATGGTATATCTATGAACACAACCGCGAGGAGAATTGGAAACAGAGTGCTATCAAATGGACCGAGGCTCTGGAGCCGATGAAAAAGCTGACAAGTCATCATGACATTGGTTTTCTTATCTATTGCAGTTTTGGTAACGCGTATCGGCTTACAGGTAAAGAAGAATATAAGGATGTGATTATAGAAGCTGCCAATTCTCTGACTACCCGTTTTAGTGAGGTGACAGGATGTATCAAGTCATGGAATTATCGGAAAGCCTGGAATGGAAAAGATGAGTGGTTCTATCCGGTGATTATTGATAATATGATGAACTTAGAATTACTCTATTTTGCTTCTAAAGTGACAGGCGATACAAGATATGCCAAGATAGCTACTACCCATGCGGAGACAACTGCGAAGAATCAGTTGCGCAAAGATTATAGCAATTATCACGTAGTAGATTATGATACATTGACAGGAAAGGTTCTTCATCAGGCCACTTGTCAGGGATTCTCCGATAATTCGGCATGGGCACGCGGACAGGCATGGGCTATATATGGTTACACAATGGCTTATCGTGAAACGAAGAATCCGAAATTCCTCGAAATAGCCATACATACGGCAGACTATTGGCTCAATCATCCGAATCTTCCCGAAGACGGGGTTCCTTATTGGGATTTTAATGCCGGACAGGAAGGGTATGTTCCCGATTGGGCCTATGATCCTAACCGTTTTAAAGTAGTTCCCCGTGATGCATCGGCGGCGGCTATTGCTGCTTCTGCTTTTCTGGAACTGGCTACGTATGTGCCGAATGAAAAGACATATTACGATGCAGCCGTTAAGATACTTAAATCACTCTCTTCACCGGCTTACCGGGCAGTACCGGGCACTAACAATAACTTTATCCTGATGCATAGTGTGGGTAGTATCCCTCACAATCAGGAAATTGATGTTCCACTGGTTTATGCCGATTACTACTTTCTGGAAGCTTTGAACCGATATGAGCATTACGACAATAAGAAGTGAATTTCAATATTATAATTATTAACTTTTTAAATCAATTCGTATGAGAAAATTATTTTACGCAGTAGCATTATTATTTGTAAGTGCAAACATGAATGCACAGTATTTTGTGGACGGGTATAATACCAGTTTTGACAGTTGGGTGGACATCAAAGATTCAGAAGAAAACGTGATAGGTGTAAGACCTGCCGGCTGGGTATCTCCTTCTAATAATAACTGGACTTCGGGTACTAACAAGGTAGAGGTAACCTTTGAAAAAGCAGAGAACCGTAATGGGGAAGCTGACAAGGCTTGTAAGATTATTACTACAGGTATTGTGTCTACCTGGTTTAGTTGGCACGTAGGTGTATCACAGGTGACAAGTGTATATGCGGAAGATTATATTGCCAATCCGTTTTTCATAGATAGAGGTGATGATTTCTATTATACATTTTGGGCAAAAAGTGATGTAGATGGAACAAAAATGCATATTGGTACTGGCCAGTTATATAATCCGTCAAACGGAGGAAACTGGGATAATGTACCTTATGTGGAGCTTACTACCGAATGGAAACAATATGGTATTTATGTAGAACTTGCCAAATTGGACCTTACTTCCTTTGATATTCAACTCAGAAGTAACGGTATTCGTTATATTGATGATCTGGAAGTTGGGTATGGTGAAATTCCCGAAGGTGTGGGCATCATCAATATTTCTGCTAAGGATGCTTTCAATGTTTACTCTAACGATAATGGTATCTCTTTTGAAGGTGCCGAAGGAATGGTTACCGTATTCAATACTTTGGGCTCGGTAGTTGCTCAGAAAGCAGCAAATGGTGGAACTGATAACATCAACCTTGGTAGCGGACTTTATCTCGTGAAGTTGCAGACAGCCGATGGAGAGGTAACCCGTAAGGTAGTAGTTAAATAGGATTCTCTATAGACACGGTATTAAGATACAACCAGGATAATTGAAAAAAGATGTGCATCTTTAATTCCACAATAATAGGCAGTAATATTGCTTTGTTGTGAGGATTAAAGATGCACTATTTTTTTTAGAAATTACTTCTTTGCATGCGGGTAGTCAATTGTATAATGCAGTCCGCGGCTCTCTTTTCGCTCCATCGCCTGGCGCATAATGAGATATCCCACGTTAATCATGTTGCGCAACTCACAAATTTCTTTAGATGCTACACTACGTTTGAATAAGCTTTCTGTTTCTTCATAAAGGATATCCAATCGGTCCCATGCACGCTTCAGGCGAAGGTCACTCCGAACGATACCTACATAGGTACTCATAATCTGGTTCACCTCTTTCATGCTTTGGGTAATCAACACCATCTCTTCGGGCGAACGGGTACCCTCGTCATTCCATTCCGGGATGTCCGGATTATAATCATATTGGTCTACTACTTCCAGCGTATGTTTGGCAGCTGCGTCGGCATACACAACGGCTTCGATCAGAGAGTTTGAAGCTAAGCGATTACCACCATGCAAGCCTGTACAAGAGCATTCGCCTACCGCATAAAGCCGTTCAATAGACGACTGGGCATTGAGATCTACCAGGATACCTCCACAGAGATAATGGGCAGCCGGAGCAACCGGAATGTACTCTTTTGTAATGTCAATACCTAAGCTGAGGCATTTCTCATAAATATTCGGGAAGTGCTTCCGGGTCTCTTCGGGATCTTTGTGAGTGACGTCGAGATAGACATGGTCATCGCCCCGATTTTTCATTTCGTTGTCAATGGCACGTGCTACGATATCGCGCGGAGCCAATGAAAGACGGGGGTCATACTTCTGCATGAACTCTTTACCGTCCATCGTACGGAGTACGGCACCGTAGCCACGCATGGCTTCGGTAATGAGGAAAGAAGGACGGTCGCCCGGATGATAAAGCGCTGTAGGATGAAACTGTACGAACTCCATATCTTTCACCGTTCCCTTGGCACGGTATACCATAGCAATACCGTCTCCGGTAGCTACCAGCGGATTGGTAGTTGTCTGGTACACAGCTCCTACCCCACCGGTTGCCATAAGCGTTACCTTTGCCAGGTAGGTATCTACCTTCCCGGTTTTCGGGTCGAGGATATAAGCGCCGTAACATTTGATGTCCGGTGTCTGGCGTGTGACAGTCACCCCAAGATGATGCTGGGTTAATATCTCAACCGCAAAGTGATTTTCGATTACTGTAATGTTGGGATGGCGTTGCACAGCCTTGATAAGACTGTCCTGAATCTCAGCTCCGGTATTATCTTTGTGATGAAGAATGCGGAATTCCGAATGCCCTCCTTCCCGGTGCAGGTCGAATTCTCCCTCTTCGTTTTTATCGAATTCCACTCCCCAGTTGATAAGTGCTTCGATTTGTGCCGGAGCCTCCCGTACAACTTTTTCTACGGCAGCACGGTCACTGATCCAGTCACCGGCAATCATTGTGTCTTCAATATGCTTATCGAAATTGTCTACCAGGAGATTCGTAACGGAGGCCACTCCCCCCTGTGCAAAATAAGTGTTTGCCTCTTCCAAACCGCTCTTACAGATAAGGGCTACTTTTCCTTTGTGTGCCACTTTCAAAGCAAAGCTCATTCCGGCAATACCGGAACCAATGACGAGGAAATCGAACTTTTTAACCATAATCTAAATGTTTATTACCGCAAAACTACAAAATAACTGTTTTCATTGTACTTTTCGTTGCCATTAATTCATAAAATTGCTAACTTGGCAGCAAAAATCTGACAAAATGAACCGAGTTTTCCATGCCCGCATTGCCTGGTATCAATATTTTCTTTTAGTGGTACTGGGAGCAAACGCGTTTGGCTTCCTGTGGTGTAAGTATATTCTGCTTGCCGCTTTTATGATGCTGTTGCTCATTGTGGTGATCGAACAGGTGATTCACACCACCTATACTGTCACGTCACAGGGTGAACTGATTCTTTCTTACGGACGCTTTACACGTAAGAAGACAATTGCTCTCAAAGATATTATCTCTGTGCAAAAGCATCATTCAATGAAGTTCGGCCGTTTCTCGGTAACCGAATATGTATTGATTGAATACGGCAAAGATAAATATGTATCGGTGATGCCGGTCAAAGAGCGGGAGTTTATAGAGTGGCTGGAGAAGATAAAAAATAACGGTTAGTGGAACTAATTCGAATCATATGAAATACCAGGTAATTATTATTGGCGGCGGTCCTGCGGGTTACACAGCTGCCGAAACAGCCGGCAAAGCCGGACTGAGTGTTTTGCTTTTTGAAAAGCAGAATTTAGGTGGAGTCTGTCTTAACGAAGGATGTATTCCTACCAAGACTTTGCTCTATTCGGCAAAGACGTATGACGGAACGAAACATGCTTCCAAATATGCTGTAACCGTGCCGGAGGTCTCTTTTGATTTGTCGAAGATAATGGCCCGTAAGAGTAAAGTAGTACGTAAACTGGTATTGGGAGTGAAAGGTAAACTAACTTCCAACAATGTAACGATTGTACAGGGCATGGCTCAGATTGTGGATAAGAACACGGTTCGTTGTGGTGAAGAGACTTACGAATGCGAGAATCTGATACTTTGTACCGGTTCTGAAACCTTTATTCCTCCTATCGCAGGTATTGATACGGTGAATTACTGGACGCATCGCGATGCGCTTGATAACAAAGAATTACCTGCTTCACTGGCTATCGTTGGCGGTGGCGTTATCGGAATGGAGTTTGCCTCTTTCTTCAATAGCCTTGGCGTACAGGTGACAGTGATAGAAATGCTGGATGAGATACTGAACGGAATGGATAAAGAGCTTTCTGCCTTGCTTCGTGCCGAATATGCGAAACGAGGTATCCGATTCCTCCTGAGCACGAAGGTTATTTCTCTGTCGCAAAATGAAACAGAAGCTGTAGTCTCTTATGAGAATGCCGAAGGCTCCGGTAGTGTGATTGCAGAAAAGCTGCTGATGAGTGTAGGCCGTCGCCCTGTCACCAAAGGTTTCGGACTCGAAAATCTGAAACTGGTATTGACGGAACGTGGGAACATTGCCGTTAATTCTAAAATGCAGACCTCCGAACCGGGTGTATATGTCTGTGGTGACCTTACAGGCTTTTCGCTGCTTGCCCATACGGCGGTTCGCGAAGCAGAAGTAGCCGTACATACCATTCTTGGTAGGGACGATGTGATGAGTTATCGTGCCATCCCCGGTGTAGTATATACCAATCCGGAGATTGCCGGAGTGGGGCATACCGAAGAAAGTCTGTTGGCAAAAGGTATTCCCCATCACATTGTTAAATTGCCAATGGCATATTCAGGCCGTTTTGTTGCTGAAAATGAAGGTGTGAACGGTATGTGCAAACTATTGATCGGTGAGGATAAAACGATCCTGGGTGCCCATGTACTTGGTAATCCTGCTTCCGAGATTATCACCCTTGCCGGCATGGCAGTAGAGTTAAAACTAACAACTACGGAGTGGAAGAAGATTGTATTCCCCCACCCCACAGTAGCCGAAATATTCAGGGAAGCCCTGTGATTAAGAAACTATACGTATGCAAAGAATTTTCCTATTCCTTATTTTATCCTCCTGCCTTCCGGTTTTATGGGGGCAGGAGGTTCTCTCTTCCCGCATCAACTCATTGTTGAAAACCTTGCCTGAGGGATCTGAAGTCGGTATATCTGTTTATGATCTTACAGATAAGAAGCCGCTTTATACGTATCGGGATACTAAACTTTCACGCCCGGCATCGACTATGAAGCTGCTGACTGCTATTACTGCCCTTTCCCGTTCGGATGCCGACGAGCCGTTTCGTACCGAGGTCTGGTACAATGGAGTCATAGAGCATGATACTTTGCGTGGAGATTTGTATGTAGTAGGAGGTTTTGATCCCGAATTTGATGAACTTAGTATGGATACGTTAGTAGATGCCATCATCACTTCTCCTTTCTCCGTTATTGATGGGAGGATCTATGGAGATATTTCCATGAAAGACTCCCTCTATTGGGGGAGCGGATGGGCATGGGATGATACGCCGGAAGCTTATCAGCCCTATCTTTCTCCGTTGATGTATCACAAAGGAATGGTGACGGTAACGGCTGCTCCGGGTGCAGTTCAGGGAGATACGGCGCGGGTTTCCTGCTATCCGGAGTCCTCTTATTACAGCCTCAGCAATGCAACCCGGACACGTACTCCCTCTGCCGGAAAGTTTACCGTAACCAGGGGATGGCTTGAAAATAAGAACAATATCACGGTCACAGGCAATGTAGAGGGGAGGCGCAGTGCGGATATCAATGTGTTCTCTTCACAGGACTTCTTTATGCATGCTTTTCTTGAAAAGCTCCGCAACAAAGGTATTGAGGTACCTCTAAACTATGCCTTTTCTGTTTTTACTCCCGATAGTTCATCCGTTTGCATGGCGCGTTCGGAGTGTTCTGTACAGGAGATAGTTACCCAAATAATGAAGGAAAGCGATAACCTGAGTGCAGAGGCCCTGCTTTGTCGTCTGGGGGCACAAGCCACCGGGAAGAAGTATGTCTCGGCCAAAGAGGGTATTGCTGAGATAAAGAAGATGATAAAGCAGCTGGGACACAATCCCGACCATTATAAGATAGCCGATGGGTGTGGACTATCCAACTATGACTACCTCTCTCCTGCCCTTTTGGTCGATTTCCTTAAATTTGCCTATTCCCGTACAGATGTGTTTCAGAAACTCTACAAGGCTCTTCCCATTGCCGGAGTAGACGGAACATTGAAGTATAGAATGCAGCAAGGAAAAGCTTATAAGAATGTTCATGCCAAGACAGGTTCCTATACAGCAATTAACGCCTTAGCAGGCTATCTGAAGGCTGCTAACGGGCATGAAATAGCCTTTGCCATTATGAATCAGAATGTACTTTCGGCGGCCAAAGCAAGAGAGTTTCAGAACAAAGTGTGTGAGGTGCTTTGTGAGTAGGGGATAAAACTCACTCTGCCGTCTGTCTCTGACAAAGGAATGCCTTGTATTTTTACTGTCGGTCTGTCCATCCCTTGTGGAATTACAATTTCCGCCTTTGTCAGTCTTCCATATTTCCATTCAATCGTTACCTGATAGCCGTTCCTTGCCATCAATCCTTCGATTTTGCCTTCCGGCCATTCGGTAGGCAGGGCAGGTAAGAGGTGTATAAAGCCTTCGTGAGATTGTAATAACATCTCAGCAAAAAGCCCTGAGGTGGCCATTGTAGCATCTACCTGCATATTTCCCGATTGATTGGACATCATGTTTTCGTAACCACTTTCTTTAATCATCCGGTTGAAAGTTCCGATAGCCTGATTGCCATCGTAAAGTCTGGCCCATAAAGCGGTACGCCATGCCATAGACCAGTTGCCTCCCGTGTGAGGCCATCTGTCGCCAAATTTACCTTTACCCCTCATCTCTAAAGATTTCCGGACAGCCTGGGCTAATGCAGGTGTCCGGGTGTATGATATCCTATTTCCCGGATACAAAGCATAAAGGTGGGCAAGGTGGCGATGATGATCGTGTGGGTTGTCCACATCATCTATCCATTCCTGCAATTGTCCATAGCGTCCTATCTTCAAGGGTAGTAGCTTATTTTTAGCAATGAGCAGCTTCTGGCGGAATACAGAATCTGTGTTCAGGCATTCTGCTGCTTTGATTACGTGGCTATATAGATCATATACCATTTCTATATCCTGGTAGGCGGGCACGGTAAAAAGTCTTCCTTCCGTTTGCTCACCGTTTGTGGTAGAATATTCTACCGGAGAACCGTTTTTCATTTCAATGCCGTGTTCTGCTGATACGGAAGGGGCAATAATGAAATGTCCCTGATACTCTACCATGTTTTCCAGCCAGAATTCGGCAGCTTCTTTCATAATAGGATATCCTTTTGTTCTGAGATACTCTTTATCTCCGTTGAAGGCATAATGTTCCCACAGGTGCCTGCAATGCCAGGCAGCTCCTGAAGGATAGAGCCCCCACAGGATATCATCACCGGGAACGGTGTGGCCCCATATATTTCCGGTAGAATGGCTCACCCAGCCTTTCGTTCCGTAATATTCGCGGGCTGTTTGCCGTCCGGGTTCTACCAGACCCTCAATCCATTCCAGATAAGCCTCTTCACATTCCGGTAAATGGGTCGGTCCGCATCCCCAATACATCTCCTGGAGATTGATGTTGCTTTGGAAATTTCCGTTCCACGGAGCCTTTTCAAAGGTATTCCATACACCTTGCAGGGTAGAAGGTAGTGTGCCGGGGCGGGAGGCACTTATCAGCAGGTAACGGCTGAGGTTGAACCCTAAAACTTTCAGAGAGGCGTCGTCGGTAAATCCTTTCTGCAATTGTTTCACACGCATATTGGTTGGAAGTTGTTCGGAAGCCGTGTCTCCGGTAAGAGTGAATCTGACCCGATTGTACAAAGTTTGATAATCGGATATATGTGTGTTTTTGACTGTCTCGTAGCCTTTTGTAATGGCTTTTGTTATTACCTTTCCGGTATTTTGTTGCGGGTTCTCTCCTTTATATAGGGGGTATACAGGAGCATATTCAGTGTCGACCGCATAGAATACAGTGGCTTCATTGGCTTTTTCTACTACAATCCGTTGATGGGCTACTTTGACACTTCCGCCTTGCTGAACAATTTTAATACGAATGGTATAGCTTAATCCGTTTTTCCGGATGATTCCATTGAAAGTAAGTCCATTCTCACTTTCTATGACTTCTTCGGGCGGATAGACGAGTGAATGGGAAAGAGAGAAACTGATCTTCCCTGCTTTATCGGCCGTGAAATGAAGTGCCATCAATTTATCAGGATAGCTGCAGAAATACTCACGGTTAAACTGTACACCTCCCTGTGTATATTCAACGAAACCACGGGATGTGGATAGATCGATGCCGCGCAGGTAATTTTGTACGGGTTGTTTGTTTTTGCCAAAGTCAATCCACAGATTACCCACCATTGAAAAATAGCCATAGTTAGTATAATCTCCGGTCATGTAGATACGGGAGAGGGAATCGGCTTCAGCAAACCGGCGCTCTACTATTAACTGCCGGATAGTGGCTATCTTGTCCTTATCTCCTTTGATTATTCCGTAATTAAAATCGGGGGCAGCATGAGGACCTCCTGCCCAGAATGTCTTTTCAGCGATATCCAAACGTTCCTTCTCTACCTCTCCGTAAAAAGAGGCCCCCATATAACCATTACCGATATGTAAAGCCTGTTCGGACCAGCTTTTGGCCGGATAGCGAAACCATACTGTCTCATTGGGGGATAAGCATTCATTAGTTGCATACAGGCGTATTGGTAAGGTGGCAAGAAAAGCCATTATCGGGAGTAGCAGAAGAATTTTGTGCTTCATAATATCTGTATTTACCGGAAATCTACCGAAGAGAAAGTGGGTGTGTCAGAAGTTTTTCACCACAGAGTTTCACAGAGTTTATCTTTATTGAAACGCAGATGAACACAGATGAACGCAGATTAAAAGATTGTAGTTCTTTATCATATATTTGTTTTCCTTTGCGAAAATCTGCGTTCATCTACGTTTCAATCAGATAAATAATACTCTGTGAAACTCCGTGTTACTCTGTGGTGAATTTTAATATCTGCCAAAAAGAGCGAAAAGGTTTACTTCTTTACGATTCTAAAGCTTGCCACCTCTGATTCACATTGAATTTTCACTATATAGCAACCGGTAGAAAGGCTGTTAAGGTGAACAGACCGTACGCCGGAAGCTAAATTTATGTTTTTCAATGCCTGTCCCATCATATTGTAAACAGTAACTGTAACATTGGCTCCGTCATTGTCTTTTAAGTTGATGAACAGTTCATCTTCTACAGCAGCAGGATAAACGGATATGTTACCATTGGACTGGTTCTTGCTGATTCCTGTTCCTTGATAGGTAGAATCGTAGAATTCGCGAATCAATCCGTATGCCTGGTCTTCCATACCTGCATCCTGACCCAATGCCCAGATACCAATACCTTTGAAGCCGCCTTTGGTAGTATAGTCATATTTTAAGCGGAGGCTCTGAAGATCCTCGGCATAAGCCACCATATTGGCACCGTCTTCGGTATACTTATAAACATTACATTTTGCTGCGTCATCCCAAGTGATATCATTGTCTTTGGCATACTTGGGTACATCACCTAAAGTAGCTGTTCCGAATTTTGATCCGTTCTTGTAGATATTGCCATAGTAGGGCCATGCGATAACAATGTCAGATGCAGGAATGTCGATATCCAGCCAGAACTGCTTGATTCTTCTTTGTGCATCGTTCAGCGGGCAAGTGAATGTTTGTCCGATGTTGTACATCATGATAGTAAGGTAGTCGGCACTTTTGAGCATTCCTTTGAAATCCCATTCATTGCTTTCATTTCCCGGATAGGTAGCAATAGAAAGTTCGAAATCCGGATTGATTTTGTCGAGCTCTTCTTTTATATATTTAGCCAGTTCATTATATTTTGCACCGTGATTGGGGACGGAGTTGTAAAACTCTTCAATATCCATATTAATACCATCCAGGTTGTATTTGTCAACAAACTTAGCTATGGCAACGGCTGCAGCACGCATCTTTTGTGAATCGCCAAACAGATCTACATAGAAAGCTGTATTTCCACCGTCACGAACATTACCGGTGATGGCAGCCAATACTTTCACACCATTTTTGTGCGCTGCGTTAATAAAGTCAATCCAGGGCCATTTCAGGTCGATACCTTTATCTTCGAAAGTGGGGGTATAACCTCCCTTGTCGATTTCAAAACCAATAGGAGCAATATGAGTGAGGCCTTTCCAGTCTACTTTGTCAATAGTGGTAACACTGAACCAGGGGAACCAACCGAATACTATCTTATTGTTATAGTCAGTACACTTCTGTGTATAAGCTGCTGCATCGAGCTTGTTGATTTGGCGGATTGTCATATCACCGTCCGGATCAGAAGATTCAGGAACTACATCTTTTCCGTTACTGAAGTACAGTTTGGTGATTTGTCCGTCCAGTTTATTTCCGTCAGTAGCAGTCGGTTTCAACCGGATGGCTACAATAAAGAAGTTATTTCCTACACTAAGTGGCTGTTTGCCTGCATTATCTCCATCACGTAACTCCAGTTTACCGGTACCCGGGCGAAGTGCCTGATAGTTCATTGTGAGTGATTCGTCTGTGATCTGTGCTTTGTCACCGGCATAGTACACATTAATAGTGGCAATATCAGTCAGTTTGGTTGTACCGTTCAGCGAGAAGTCCAGTCCGGTGAGTGCCAGTTCGCCTGCACCAACGGTGTTTACTTTCAGAGTAAGCAATTCAATATTATCTTCTTTTGCATAGGCATTACCTGTTTTCTGAGAAACCATACTGCTTTCGATAGTCATTTCGCCTACTTCTTCAAAGATCTTCAGGTCGATGTTTTTTACTTCAGCTTCCGTTGCTTTAAAAGTAGCCGGATAAGCACCTTGTAAATCGGGAACATTGGTATCTGTTACATTCTGGAAATCATAATAGGCCACTAAGTTGGCTTTATCCGGGTGTGTATCGAGTACTTTATAGCTTTTCCATTTAGATATGGTCTCAAGGCTGAGAGACTTGTTCCATACTCTGACTTCATCGTAGCAGGCAAGAGAAGCACCACCCAATACGAATGACGCGTCAATGTCACCTGTGGTAGGTTTGAAGAAAGCATTAGAGAAAGACTGTCGGATACCGTCGATATAGAGAATGATAACTCCTTCGTCGGTGCTTGATTTTGTTCCGTCATACACTAAGGCTACATGGTGCCAGCCACTTTTCGGATAGCATCCGGCAGATGTTTGTGCATAAGCACCGTCTCCGTTAGCCTGCATAACGTAGATCTGTCCATTCTTTTCTACCTGTACTTTAATACGGTTACGCTCGTCGGGTTGCTCTTTTTTGAAGATAATGAAACGATCGGCCAGTTCGTCCAGGGTTATATTCACCCATGCCTCTATGGTGTAGGCTCCGGCTTTGTTGAGCTGTGTGATATCTCCGCAATCCAGATAAGCATTTCCGGAATTTACGTTCAACTTGAAACCTTTGTTACCTGTCGTTTGGGCAGATACATTGAGAATGCCTAACAAAAACAGCAGGCATAAAAACAAATTCTTTTTCATTTGGTATTTATTTTAAATTAAACAAAGTTTATTCTTCAGGACTGTTAGGGTCGTATATCTCGAATACCCCCGATTCGGTAGTAGGGCTGTCTACCACTTTGTTGTCGGTAGCAATGGCTTTTACTACCAGCCTGTATTTTCCTCCCGGCACAATCGGATCACCGTCATAATCTACATTGAATCCTTCACTGAAGCGGAAAGAACATTGATTTTTAAACTCTTTCTGGTTCGGGTCTTTCTGAGGATACGTTACCTGAAAAGCCCTGTCGGTATGTTTCATGGCCTCTTCGGCATAGAGGGTACTTTTTTCTTTGATTACCCAGAAGTTAATATTCTGTATCCGGGTGGTATCCCCTTTGAAGAAATAGGTTACTTTTATGTCAGAAAGTTTACTTTCCGTACCCACATTCCATGTGCGTATGTTCCATACATACAGATAACTGTCTTTTTTTGAGAAGTCATCTTCGTTCTTGTCACAAGCAATGAATGAGAGAGTCATTAAAAGCAGAAGTAGCTTGAATGTTGATTTCATATCGCTTTTATTTTTTAGTAGTTTCATATCCTGGATTCTGTTCCAAATTTGAGTTCTTTATAATCTCTGTCTGAGGGATAGGGCAAAGGTTATGGGCTTCACTAATGTATTCACCTCCCTTTGAGTTAATCTCTTTACTGATTCTTTTTACCGTCTCTACAAGTATTCCCCAACGCACAAGATCGAATCGGCGATGTCCCTCATAGCATAATTCGCGGGCACGTTCATCACGAATGAGAGATTGAAATTGTTTGTAATCCAACTCTTCTATCTCATCTACCCCTGCCCGTTCGCGAATTTCATTGATTGCGTCATAAGCCTCTTGGGTAGGCGCTCCTTTCCATTCGTTTAGTGCTTCGGCATACATGAGAAGAACGTCTGCATAGCGGAATACGGGGAAGTTCAGTCCGTCGTGGTCAAGCATTTGTTTACCGGTTCTGTCCCAGTATTTAATGATGGCGATACGGCTGTCTTTGAAAGCCTGTCCCCGCCAGGTCTTGGCCAGATTGTGTTCAAGGCGCAGGTCCCATTCATCGTATTTATCATAGAAGGAAGTGGGGGCCGAACTTCCTCCCAAACCATTGAACTTGTCCCATTCTTCTTTGCTCGGACCCAGGTACCACAACATACGGGCCGAGAAGTCGGTATAGTCAGCATTGAACTGAATAGAGAAGATGTGTTCCTGCTGGTTCTCGAATGCCTGTGAGAAGATGTCACTATAGTTGTCGAACAGTTTATATTTGTTCAGGCCCATGATTTGCTCACAGGTCTTTGCTGCGTTTTCCCATTGTTCTTGCAGTAAGTACATTTTTGCCAACAGGGTAAGTGCGGTTCCTTTACTGGCTCTTGCTACGATGGCAGGGCTTTTCTCCAAGATGTCCGATACTTCAGTGAGTTCATCAATGATGAAATTTGAAAGTTCTTCCCGTGTGGCTCTCTTTATATTCTTTACCTGATCCAGCGAAGTTATCTCATCTTTCAATAAGGGTACGCCTCCCCAGTAAGTCAATGCATGATAATAGTAGAAAGCACGTAGAAAACGGGCTTCTGCCAACAGTGAAGTACGGCGGGTCTCATCAAAGGTTGATTGCTTTATGCGGCTTATGGTTGTGTTGCAAGCGCCGATTGCCTGATAAGTGGTGAGCCACCAGTCACTCCACCGGTTTTCACCGGAAGTCCATTGATAATTGGCTGAGCCACCTGCACTACCGGATATATCGGTGCCTTCAAAGGCAAGCACCATCTGTCCTGACTGTAATATCCTGTTCCGTTGAGGAAACTGTAACATCCGGATACGGCAGCTTCTGCCCCGTCTGCCGTTTCAAACAGTTTACCGACGCTGAGTTGTGATATAGGTGTTTTATCGAGCATGTCCAGGCACGAGCTGCAAGTAGCAGTCAGGATGCACAGTGCCATTATCTTTAGTTTTTTCATGATTCTTTTCATTATAATGTGATTTTAAAGCCAAAAGTATAAGTTCTCGCTGAGGGATAAGCGGTAAAGTCCATACCCCGTAGCACGTTGGCCGAATAGACCTTATAGCCGCCTTCCGTTCCGGTATTTACCTCCGGATCGTATCCTTTGTATGAGGTGAACGTGAACAGGTTGGTACCGGTAACGTAACATTGCAGTTCCTGAATCGTCTTATTCTTTTTCCAGCTCTTAACCGGGAAGTTGTAATACAGGCTGATACTCTTTATCTTCAGATGTGAACCATCATGAATCATGTAGGTAGAAGGCTGGTATTCGTCATTGGAATAGAGTTTAGGATAATTTCCGTTGGGATTGTCGAGTGACCAGAAGTTCTTTACCCGTTTGTACTGATTTACAAACCGGGGATCGACTGTGGCATACAGGAAGTCACCTCCTGCAAGTATGTCATTTCCATACGTTCCCTGTAAAAATACACTCAGAGTAAAATTCTTGTAAGTGAACGTATTGTTGATACCTCCAAAGAAATCGGGATTCGGGTCGCCGATGGTTGTCTGGTCTTCAATGGAAACCACGCCATCCCCATTAATATCCCGGTAGATTTTTTGTCCGAGTGAAGCGTTCGGCTCATTGCCGGCTTCAATCTGTGCACGTGAGCGGTAAATACCGTCCATAATATAGCCATAGAATACTCCGACGGGCTGGCCTACCTTTAACCAGGAGTAAGGATGTGTACCCAAACCCGGACGGAAGGTGTATTCAAAATCTTTATCCGGTCCCATCGCTAAGACTTTATTTTTATTTGTAGAGATATTAAATTCGGTAGACCATGTGAAGTCTTTTGTAGCGATATTGGTAGTACGGATCATAAGCTCTACTCCCTGGTTTGAGATCTTACCTACATTCATGAAACCATTCTTGAATCCTGAGATATAGGGGAACTCCACATCCAGTAAAAGATCTTTGGTTCTTTTAGAATAAAAGTCAAGTTCTATATTCAAACGTGAATTGAAGAAAGAAGCCTCCACACCAAAATCGAACTGAGCCGTTGTCTCCCATTTCAGTTTGTCATTTCCTAAACGATCGGGGATGTATCCGATTTGCGGAATGTCGCCTAACATCACATTTTGTTGTTTCATCAACGGTAATGTCTGGTACAGTGCAATATCCTGATTTCCGGAAAGACCATAACTGAATCTCAGTTTCAGGTTATTCAGTTTGGAAAATCGCTTCATGAACTTCTCTTCCGAGAGTCTCCATCCCAACGCTACGGAAGGGAAGAAAGCAAACTGGTTATCTTTGCCTAAACGGGATGAACCATCGTATCTGCCTACAAGCGAGAGCAGGTAACGATCGTGAATAGAGTAGTTGATGCGTCCCAGATACGATATGATGGCCCATTCGGAAGCAGAGCTGCCTATCTGGCGGGTTTTGGTTTCTGCATCGGAGAGGTTGTTCCAGTCCAACAAGTCATTGGTGAAGTTTTTTCCGTATAGGTTTAGTCCTTCGTTACGTCCGAATTGTAAAGTATATCCTCCCAAGACAGTCAGGTGGTGTCCTTCGGCTATCTCTTTCATATAGTTGGCTGTGTTTTCCCATAAGATAGAATAACCTTCCCCCTGATTGATCCACGCTTCACCTTTGGTTTTATTCTGCATCATGGTTGGGAGTGAACCGGGTTTGTATTCATTCGTTTTACTGGTGCTGGCGTTCAATCCTAAAGAAGTTTTGAACTTCAATCCTTTTATGGCTTCCCAGTCTGCAAATATACCTGCATAGACAGTGGTCGATGCTTCTTCTTTTTTACGCAGGTTAAGCTGTGCTACTACGTTGTCAATCTTGTTGCTTACCACACGTGAAGGGCTGTCTGCTGCATACGAACCGTCCTCATTATAAATAGGCATGGTCGGAGGAGTTGCCAGAGCCGAGCTTTGGTAATCAAATCCTCCCAAACTTACCAGATTGGGTTTTCTGGACGAGTGGGAAAATTGGAAATTAGCCCCGATATTTATCTTATCACCTATCTTTCTGTCCAAGTTGAGGCGGGTCTGATAACGTCTGATTCCGGATCTTTTGATGACACCTTCCTGATCGAACATACTCAATGATAAATAGTAACGGGTGTCTTTACTTCCTCCCGAAGCTGCTACCTGATAATTCTGCATCAGAGCCATTTGGAGTATTTCCTCCTGCCAGTCGGTACCTTTTTCATAGATACTGGGATTCTCAATAGAAGGCTCTTGTCCGGCAGCCACATCCTGTTGATTCAGCATTTCGGCATATTCACGCGCATTGAGCATTTCCAACCGTTTGGCAACATGCTGGATACCGACGTAGGCATTCACTGTAACATTGTTGCCACCTTCAGTTCCTCTTTTAGTCGTAATGATAACAACACCATTGGCACCTCTGGCACCATAAATAGAAGTAGCTGCGGCGTCTTTCAGAATCTCTATTGATTCTATGTCATTGGGGTCAATCAGGTTCAGGTCGCCTGCACCGATAAATCCGTCTACAACATACAAAGGCTGATTACTTGCCGAAATAGAGTTACCACCACGAATCAGGATATTGGTAGCTGCACCCGGTTCACCGGAAGTGTTAGTGACGTGTACGCCCGATACTTTACCGGTCAGTGCCTGATCCAGACGGATTGTAGGAACATTGTTTATATCCTTTTCTCCGATGCGGGCTACAGAACCCGTCAGGTCTCTTTTTCTCATCACACCGTAGCCGATAGCCACTACTTCATTCAGCATATGGCTATCTTCATCCAGCTGTACATTGACTACCGTTTTGTCCTTTACTCTTATATCCTTTTGTTTGTAACCGATGTAAGAGAACTGAAGTTCGGAATTCTTGTTTTTCAGCTGGATTGAGTAGTTACCGTCCATATCGGTCGTTGTACCTTCATTACCATTTTTAACCCGGATGGTAACTCCCACAAGTGGTTCGTTGGTAGTATCTGTAACTTTTCCTTTGATGATAACCGGTTTGCTTGCGGCTACCTGTTGCTGTGGAATGATGACTACTGATTTGGATTGTATGCTAAAGCTTAATCCTCTTGGAGTGAGTACCGTTTTGAGGACTTCCAACAGGTCTTTGTTTTGTACAGAAACCGTTATATCCTTCCGGTTATCCAATACTCCTTCACGGTAAGAGAAAGAGTAATCGGTTTTGTGTTCTATCTCATTAAAGAACTGCTTCAATGTGGCATTGTTAAGTGAGAGAGAGATTTTTTGCTCCTGGGCATTAATGGCGGATACGAATCCGGTCATTAATAATAGAAGCAGTATTATGCGAAATTTTCTTGTACTCATAATGATTTTAAGTATTTTATCATAAGTGATTTTCAGGTGTTTTTACTTGTTAGTCAGATGTCTCGTTTTTCTTTGTCCTTGTCCGTTCTGTAAGTAGTACACCGATTGGCTTTATTTGTAACATCTCTTTTTTTATGTTTTATAACATATTACTTTTTATTCCGTCACTCTCTTTTTCAGCTCCTCGATTGTAACATCAACCTGTCTGCCTGCTTGTACCTGTCCCTTGTAAGTGGCTACGCGAAGCATCGATGCATTTTTAGGAACAGAAAGTGTATCTGTATACATATTGGAGTAGACATCGGGGATTGTATTGTCGAATGTATAGAACAGGCTTAGGCCTTCTACTTCTGTCTTCAGTTCTATTTTCAGTTCGTTCTTTTTATCCCGGTGCGGACAGATGATCGGATCATAAATGCTACGGGCATAGTTAACTCCGGATTGGTCGAAGCGTTCAAATTGTTGTTCTACCCTGTGGACAAAGAATTTCCAGTTACGTAGCCGGGCATCGGTCCATAATGTCTCGGATATAGCTAAAGCACGGGGCCAGACCATGTATTCCACCTGACGGTAGTGAGGTACGGATTCTGTCCAGAGGTTTCCTTGTCCGCCCATTACTAAAGACGGATTTATGCTGTCGGGGATAAGCTGATATTTGTAGCAATCCTGTAGGCGAAGCATAGCGTAAGTATTCGGTTCAACAGCCGGGTCTCCCTGATAGAAATCCAGGTAGCAATGATCGCTCGGAGTCATAATAACCGAGTGTCCTTGGCGGGCAGCTTCCGCACCTCCCTTTATACCTCTCCATGACATTACAATTGCTTCCGGAGCTAAGCCACCTTCCAGTATCTCATCCCATCCGATGATTTGTTTCCCTTTTTTCTGAACCATGTCGGCCACCCGTTTTATAAAGTAGCTTTGCAGTTCTTCCGAATTTTTCAGATGTTCTTTTTGTTTTCGCATCCGGCATTTGGGACATTTCTCCCAAAAGCCTTTATAACATTCATCGCCTCCGATATGTATATATGGGGAAGGAAAAAGGCGGGCAACTTCAGAGAATACAGAATCAAGAACTTCAAACGTCCGTTCATTGCCTGCACACAAGGAGTTTTCCGTTTTTGTATAGAATGTATTTCCTACATTCACATGAAAAGGACCTCCCGTACAAGAGATTTCCGGATATGCCGACAAGGCAGCCATACTGTGTCCGGGTATATCTATTTCGGGCACTATCATAATATAGCGTTGCCGGGCGTAGTCTACAACCTCCCGGATGTCTTCCGGGGTATAAAACCCTCCATAGCTCAAAGAGTCGGTAGAGAGTTGTGGTTCTCTCTCCCACCAGTTACCTACCCGTGGAGCTCTCCATGCACCGATATTGGTCAGTTCAGGCAGTGATTTTATTTCAAGTCTCCACCCCTGGTCATCGGTCAGATGCCAGTGAAACACATTATACTTGTATTCTGCCATTTGGTCTATGAACCGCTTCACCTCTTGTTTGGTAAAGAAGTGCCGGCTAACGTCAAGCATCAGCCCGCGCCATGCGAACTGAGGTTTATCGGTGATTTCTACACAATTGATGTACCATGTTTTCTGTGGCTGCACTGTTTTCGATTTTATCTCCGGAGGGAGTAGTTGAAGAACAGATTGTATACCGTTGAATATACCATGATGCCTGTACGCACTCAGCACGAGTTTCCCGGAGGATACGGATAACTGATATCCCTCCTCTCCCAACTCTTTATAATCGCCTAATTGAAAGACGATTGTTCCGGAGCCGCCAACCGGTAAAGAGAATCCGGTAGCGCCACTTGTCTTTTCGTTGAAGTATTCCGCCAGGGCTACCATTGCCGGGTCAGAAGTATCTATTCCGATCGTTGTTTGTCCGGTCATACAGAAATTGCCCGGTTTGAGCTCATACGAGTTTGGCAGAGGAATAATCTGTATAGACTCGTTGGGTATGTTCTCTTCCGGGCTTTTGCAACTTACGCACCCCAGCAGGAAGAGGAATAGAAAGAGATTGATAAGTTTCATTCTTTTGCTTTTTTAGATATGTATTTGGCTTTACCTGTTTGCATATATTCCCAGACTCCTTTCACCCATGAATCCACACGTGCTTTTTCTGCCGGACTACCTGCCAGCGATTGTGCTTTACGGATATACCCTTCCAGTTCCTTCATTACCCGGTCTGTTCCGAGGTATTCCCATGCTATTGCTTCTGTCTGGTGAAACTGTGCATCTTTAGTCTGAATGTCCAGCGGATAATTTTTGGAATCACTGTATACCTGTTCTATTTTGTCATAGAAGTTGCGCATGGGGCGGGCTGCTTTACCAAAATAAGAGGTGAAGAATTCATTTAGCAGGTGGTCTATGTCTAATGCCGGATTATCATAAAGTTTCATGGTGGCATAGAAATCAAACTGCTCTCCTATTCCACAAAGGAATATACCTCGTACACCATCCCGGGCGTACATTTTTGTTTCTTCGGCCACCTGGTGGATGCTGAAGCCGGGAAATACGTTGAACCCCTGTACCAGTCCGCGTTCGGTTGGGAAACACAGGTAATTCCACAGATAGACGGGGCGATGGCTCTTCCTGCTTTCTTCAATCCAGTCTTTGTAGAAATCAGCTTCATTCTCTTTCATCTTTGGTGCCCAATAGTTGCGTGGGTGAAGGCAGGGGGCTACCGATATGTTATCTTCCAGTTCTATATCTTCAGGCAGATAAGCATATACATGATAGGCCAGGGCGGCTATTTTTTTTCCGGGATGGGTTTTCTTTACCTCTTTAGCTACATTGTTGATGAAGGTCCACAGGTAATGGGTGGCAGTACCGCAATTGAAGTGTTCTCCCCGGATATTATCTTTATCAATAGCCAGTTGCCGACTGCATTCTTCACATTGGCACCAGTTGGCATTGTCGAGCGGAACCACAGCAAAATAGTCTCCTAAAGCTATTTGTTCACCTTTCAGGGGCTGCCCGTCAAAATAGTCGCAGGCATCTTTGGCCACCTGTTTGATAAATGCCTGATTGGTGTAACAGAACTGACGTTCGTGAGGCCCTCCGGTACGTCCGACGGCAAAATATTCGGGATGATAACCTTCGAAGAGTTCCGGACGATCCGGATTCTTTTGAAGGAAACGGTCCTGATAAGCTGTGAAAGCATGATTGGCAGCCCATTTCTCTCCGCCGAACCGGATTCTTCTGAGGAATAGCTGGTTCATCTCCGGTGTAGCTTCAAAATATTGTTCTTTCATCATCGGCCAATCAAAAGAATAGCTACTGTCTCTGTATTTGATTGCAGGAGAACGCACTACTCGGGTTGGAGCCAGTTTCAGTTGCTTCTGTCTGGGAACAATCACATTTAGCGGAGCCGGACCATAGAAACGGACACCCAGATAGTTCTCAACGAAGTCATATACAGCATAACAAGTTCCTTGTGCATCATAAATAGACGGCAGCGTCAACTCTACGTTGGCCGATGAATTACCTGTCAGCTTTGAGTAGTTAATTTTTAACCGGTCTTTTGAGGGTGTTATACCGTTGTTATCGCGTCCCCCATCACTGTCATAGTTTTCGTCCTGTCCCATCAGAACGATTGTTTCCGGAGTGATTTGTATCAGATATTCCTGCGGTTCAAAGTGTATTTTATCCGTATATTCACTGTTACCCACATAGATAATCCCGGTGGGTTTCGATGGCAACTCATTCACTATGGGTACGTGTATTCCCAATGATTGTTTTACGAAATATTGCAGTTCGTGTGCTGCAAGCAGTGCCGGTGATGAAGCGTGTTTACCTGTCAGTATCACGGTTCGGCCTTCTTCTATCACAAAGGCTTTCCGCGCCGAACAAAGGATCGGCAACATCAGTAAGGCGATATACATTATTATTTTCTTCATAAGCATTTTTTGTTTAAAAAAGGGCATAGCAATGGCTTGGAGCCAACCTAAGAAGGCTCCCTGTCAATTGAATTGATTAAAACGAATTTGGATATTAAGAAACTGTTTTGATTATTTTTATCAGTTTCTTAAAAAAAAGACGGAACGGTGGAGGACGAAAGGATTTTTTTAATCGGTATTTTTCATATGCTTTTTTGTTTTTAGATTATGTATATGTCATTATTCTCTATTTTAAATTTTAGGTTATAGTGCATGCGCAATATATTCATCATTTCCTGGATGGAAATCATCTTGAATTGTCCTGTGAAGTTATCGTCCACTAAGCTTTCTTTGTCGTAGTGCATCGTTACTCCATACCAGCGTTCTATTTTCCGGAAAACCTCTTCCAACGGTTCTGCACTGAATGCAAGTATGCCTTGTTTCCAGGCCAGTTCGGTATCACCCTCCATGATAGAGATAGTACCTTGCCGATCGCTTCTGGAATAGATAAACTTCTGTGAAGGCGTCAGATAAACAGGCTTAGACGGACAGCCCTGCATCGTCAGTTTCACTTTTCCTTCCATAAGTGCGGTTTCTACAATATTCTCATCATTGTAGACCGAGACATTAAAGGAAGTTCCCAATACCTCTACATCGAAAACGGACGTTTTCACAATGAAAGGTTTCTCTTTATTGGGAGTGACCTCAAAAAAGGCCTCTCCTTCCAGAACCACCTCTCGCAACTTACCATTAAAGTCCGGAGTATAAGTCAGTTTAGATTCACTGTTCAAATGAACAATTGTTCCGTCAGGCAGTGTAATACCGGCTCGCTGTCCTTTGTTGACAGATACGATATTGGGTATTTGCTTGTAATGGTCCATTTCCTTATAGAAATAAACCGTAGAGATGATTAATACGGGTATCAGAATAGAAGCTGCAATGGTCGACGCCCGTTTGAACCAGATGCGTCTCATGTCCTTCTTTATCTTTTCGTTAACCAGTCTCCGGGTCCGTTCTTTCGCAGCCCGGGGCATAACGTGGATATTCAGGTCTTTTTGCCAGCACTCATTTAGCATATCCCCGACACTGCTATCAGAATCATTCTGAATCTGCTGTTGCAATTCATTATATTCTTCTTCGCTGATGCTGCCGCGAATATATTTTTCAAGTATATTATTCTGTTTCTCCATAATCAATCCTGTCCGTTTATAAGTGATACACAGAAATACGAATCATGTAACACATGTATCCTTTGTTATTAACTTTTTTTAGATTTACCACTGACTCATAAAAAAGAGAGCGAAAGAAAAACCGATTCTGATAAGCTCTTCTCTAAGTACTTTGAGTGCGCTACTTAATTGATTTCTGACAGATTGTTCAGAGATGCCAAGTTTCAAAGCAATTTCCTGATTTGACAATCCTTCTTCTTTACTCATTTCGAATATCATTTTTTGCCGTTTACTCAGTTTGTCTTTGGATTGGAGAACCTGTTCATTCAACTCATTGAAGTTAAACTCACTTTCTGTGGAGTTTTCTCCTCTTTCCGTCGCATCATCCAGTTGAGTTATGTATTCGTCATAAGAAAGTAAGGTGAGCCGGTTTCTCAGATCATTTAGGAACTTATTTTTGGCAATCGTGAAGAGAAAAGAACGAAAAGAATATTCGGGAGATAAGTGTTCCCGCATCTGCCAGATTTTTAAAAAGACTTCCTGCACAATTTCCTCTGCCATCTCCGACGAATGTGTCAGGTTGTAAGCAAAGCCATACAATCTATCTGTATAAAGGTCATATAATTTATTGAAATCAGAATATGAGCCCTTCTGTAAGCCTATAATGTATTTTTTATCCATATACAGAGAGTGTTTTTGATAGTACGGGCCAAAGTTATGGAAATATATTATAAAGGAAATAAATTCGATTGAGAATTATAATGTTGCTCGCATTAAAAAATCGAATTGATGCAGGTGTATACTGTCGGTTACCTCATTTTCTATGTTGAATTTGTCCAGACTGGCAACATATTCAGGATAGTTTTATTGGAACAATATACTTCTACTATTGTTTCTTCAACAGATATAATCTGATTTATGCGCTATATAATTAATTATCAAATTTGATAATTAATTATATAGTGTATGTTATCATTAAGATTAAAATTCTTATCTTTGCAAAAAGATAACGAATTACATGAATATCTATACAGAAGATGAAGCGTTAATTGAGTTGTTGGAAGAGGGTTGCACCAATGACAAAAGATACAAGAAACTTCCTAAGGATGTAATTAAAGGTTATATAAAAGCATATAATCATTTAAGAGCAGCCACAAGAATTGAAGATTTGTTTAGAGTCGGAAGTTTGCATTATGAGCGATTGAAAGGTAATCTAAAAGACCTTGAATCGGTTAGGTGTACCGGGCGTTGGAGATTAATATTCAAAAGCTCTGCAATAGACGGTTCATTGATAATAACTGAAATAGAATTAATAGAAATATCCAATCATTATGGCGACTAAAATTAAATTAAACAATTGTGTACCTTGTATTGCTATTCATCCAGGTGAAATCATAAAGGATGAATTGGAAGCAAGAGAGATGAAGCAAAAAGAGTTAGCTTCACTTATGGGCATGCCTACCTCTGTACTCAATGATATTATAAAGGGACGCCGTGCCGTAACACCCGAAGTCTCAGTTTTACTACAGGAGATTTTAGGTATAGATGCTTCGTATTGGTTGTCGTTACAAAACCAATATGATATAGACCAGGTAAATATTAATGCAAAGATAATAGAACGTAAAAAAAATATTGAGATATGGAAAGTAATATCTCAGTATTGTTCTGTTAAATGCTTTGAGAAATTAGGTATTATAGGAGTCAAAATAGCTGAGAACATACAAACGATTTATTCAATATTTGGCATAAGTTCTGTTGAGGAGTTAATAGCTTCCTTCTCGTCAGAAAAAGAACTTTCTTATTTTAAAAAATCGGAACGACTGAATAGTGACCCTATTAATATTTTCTCATGGAAACATTTTGCTTTCTATCAAAGTTCACAAATGCCCGATGTCGCTGATTTTAATAAAGATAACTTGGATGGACTTGTGCGAGAACTGAATCAAGTATTTGTTGTGAATACAAATACCATTGATAGAACTAAAGAGATTTTAGCACGTTATGGAATTAAATTTATTGTGGTGCCTAAATTTGATAAAACACCTATTGATGGTTTCTCTTTTTGGCAAGGTAAGAATCCAACAGTTGTATTAACTTTGCGATTAAATAAGATTGATAATTATGCTTTTGCTTTATTGCATGAGATATATCATGTTTATGAGCATCTCTTTAACAACAGAGAACAAAGATATATTGCCATAGAAGGAGTCGAAACGGATAAATGCGAAGAAGATGCCAACAAATTTGCGAAATATTCTCTGATTAGTAAAGATATCTGGAATGCATTCTTAAAACAGCATTCTCTGATTTCTCCATTTGCCATGCAGATGAAAATAAAGCAATTTGCCCATCAACATAATATAAATGAAGCTATCGTTTTAGGCTTCTATCAACATGACGTTAATTTGTACTCCATCAAAAGTACAATATCACGAGAGATAAAATAGCCTTTGCCGTAGGGATATTCAGTAAATATCTTATTTTTCTCACCTTATGAGGAGCAAAGACCATTTTATTATGGTCTTTGCTCCTCATTTTTTAGTTTGTTCCTCTTTTAGTCTAAAAGGATCACACAGAATGACGTGGATTTTATAACTGCATAGCCTTTTAATCCGTACAATTCCGTGTCTGAAATTTATTTATTGTAGGATTATATCTACTTACAATTTGACAAAGTGACATTCCTGATCCTTTAGAATCCTCTAATTAAGGGAAGGTTTCTTGCAAGTGATAAAAATCTTCGGCATTTTCGGCTTTTATTATTCTTATTTGTACGGTATATGGAGAAAAATCTAACAAAAATATCTTGTTCTTTTGATATTTATTACACAATTTATCTTTATGAGTTTATTTAATTATACTTTTAATAGTTGTGATCGGGGTGGGTTTTACTTTCAGTTAGCGTCCGAAAACGTCTTTTTAGGCGGTTTTATTTTTTCTCGTAGAGTCTCGAGTCGTTTCTCTACGAGGTTCGAGTTGTTCCTCGTAGAGGAACCGGACTTATCATACCGGGAAAATTAGGATAACACGCCGAATAAATGTGCATGATTATCCAATTAAAGAAAGATTATGCGATAGAATACGCATAATAATTGATATTGTTATGCATTTTATTCTCTAATTGCAGTAATAATTAGAATAAGGGTGTCATGAAAATCAGCCAGATAGGAACAAAAAGACAGGATAACTGCATTTTTCGAAACATTTATTAATCCCATCACAATATTGCATTCAATGCCATTAATACCGGCTCGTCAGTCCATTCGAATTCCGTTTTTAACCTAAATAGCCAACGAACTATAAGATTGTACACTTTTACCATGCAATATTGTACACTCTTGTCATATAAGATTGTACATTCTTGTATAACAAAAGTGTACAATCTTATAAGTCTTGATTATCAGTCTGTTGCAAGTGCGTGGCCTTGTAAAGTAGATGAAGTGGTGTATGTCTTTCGGTGTCTTTTATTTTAATTCGTTTCCTTTACCTATTCATGAAAGAACAATATACCTCTGGCTATTCTTTCTAATTCTCATATTTATTGATTTGTAAAAAAAATGTTTTATTTTTATTGGTCAATTATAGAACTACTTCCTAAAACCAATAGGATTACGAGGTTTAGGTTGTTTCTTTTTGTCTGCCAACTGTGAGAGTGCAAGGTAAACGTTATCGAATTCTTTACGGTTATCCTCAGATAAATCATTAATGGTTTCTAACGTTTCTTCTCCCAGCCTTTCTATCATAGCAAATGCTTTCACTCCTTGATGTTCCAGTTCCTCAATACGATGTTTAAGATACTCTATCTCTTTGGTATTACTCTCATTGGTTAAGACGAATTGCCGAACACTAACAAATGCGCGCATGATATTAATGTTCACCTTTACAGCAATGGGAGATCTTAATACGCTACTTAGCATAGCTACACCTTGTTCTGTAAAAGCAAAAGGAGCATAGGCACTAAAGTTATATTGGGGTGTGCCAGCTTGGAATACCCCACTGGAATACAGACTATTAGCTTCTTCTTTCGTTAATTGAAACATAAAATCTTCCGGAAAACGTTCCATGTTTCGTCTGACAGCACGTTTTAATAAACTCGTTTCTGTACTATACAATTTTGCCAGATCAAAGTCTAACATAACTCTACTTCCTCGTATCTCGTAGATCTTACTTTGAATTACTTGTAGTTCCATTTATTACCACTTATTATTGATTAGAGATTTTTATTCATTCGTTTCAGATATTTACTTTGATCAAGGGTGAGTAAGGATGTTTCAACTTACCGAAATCAACCTTGAACCTCGATTAATTAGTTCCCTTCAGTCATTGGTGGTATATCAAATGAGTTTGTCACGTCATTAAAGTAATAGTATTTTCCTTTTTCGAAAGATAATCCATCAAGATTAATAATAACTTTCTTTTTGTTTTTTCTTGTTACAACAATTTGATCGGATGCTTCAATGTCCTTACTTAGAAATATGTAATAGATTTCATCTTTTTTATTAAGGCTATATGTGCCGAATCCACCATGAAGATATCCGGAGTATTCTATTGATATGGCATTGCTTGCATCAAATATCAGCATGAATGATGAGTGTTTAGCTGTCAATGTTATTGAAGTAGTTTCTTTTGTTATCTTTGGAACAAGAAGTGAGAGTAATTGATAAGAAATAATGAAGATTGTTCATAAGTTTGTGTGGTTTGATTAATATTGTACAAATGTAATAAAAAATACAACAATGTACAAACTTTTATATAAATGTTTGAATAGGTTTCGTTAGGATGTTCCTTAATATTTTTGTGTTTCTTAATTATCAGGTGAGGCAACCACACTAAAAATTTATGAAAATAGAAGCTCATTCAAGTTGTTGTAGGCAGCTCATATGAACTTCTATTAATTGGGTGATGCTATCTATATCTGAGTTGTGGGAAGTATTATTTAATAGATAGTGAATGTTCCATTTCTTTTAGTCTTTCCAAAAAATCAGGATCCGCATAAGCGTTCAAGTAGTTGTAGAACGTTTTTTCTGAAATTAGATGCTTTGGCCAAATGTATCGTCTCAGGATTTCTCTGTTTGATAACCCCGATCGTGCATATGTGTCATATATATTGTTAACATCTCTGACTTTATTAATATAGCTGAAGCCTGTGCATTTCTTTTTCATTTTATGAATATTCTGAAAATTAATAATAGTAGTGTTTGTTTTTAATGCACGATTAGTTGAAACAACTTATTAGATTGTTAACTTGAATGTTTCCATACAATCTTTCACCTTTTCACTTTCATGATTTGTCAGGCTTTCTGTTCGTAGGAATCTACTTCGGTTTTCCAATTGCCATTCAGTTAGTAAACTGGCGATCCTGTCTGCCAGTTCAAATCCATGTAATACAACTTGTGTGTCGTTTTCTGCGGTATATTCTATTATGTGCAGGCGTAACTGTACTTCACACGTTTGTTTGTTTCCGCAAAGTGTTTTCCAGGTAGCTGGTAGGAATTCAATAAATACAGCTGGTGTTGGAAATGAGGCTTCGTTACCGGATTCGGTAATGGAAGTCTGCCAAAGATCAATGTGTTTCACTACTTTTTTTCCTGTTTCCGAATCGGTTAGTGTCTTTAGACAGTCTGTCACTGTCTCGAAAAGTTTTTTTCTCATAATAATTTATGTTTAAATTGTTTTTAATATTTCACTGTAAAGGTGCCTATTAATCGCTAATAAGAGAAATAACAGTGTAATGGTTACATACTTTTGTGTAACCATTACACTGTTATTTGTTTTTGAAATTTTACCCCGTTATGTTTGCATCATCGAAGCGATACGGACAGTACAGGTAGCCGTTACTGTTTCTGTTCGTTTTAATGATAAAACGGTAAATTATTAACAAATTTAATTTTTTAAATTATGGAAACTGGATATCAACATGGAAGTGATATGCTTGTGGGCATTGTAACCGGCGAAAACACATTCACTCCGCTGGGACACAGTAAAACGTGTACAATTACTAACAGTGCAGAAACAAAGGAACGGGCTGTGAAACCTACTCTTACTGAAAAAGCGACAGCTGACAATCCCGGTATGTGGAAAGAGAAGTCAGTCAGTGGTCTGTCTGTCAGTATTAGTGCCGAAGGTTTTAAGTTTTATGGTGATGAACTGGGGTACGACAAATTGTTTGAGTTGTGGGAAGCAGGCAAAGCTGTGAAAGTGCGCTATGCGCTGCGTGGTGAAGAGGCTACGAAGTATCGTGAAGGAAATTTCATTATCACCAGTCTCGAAGAACAAGATCCGGGTGATGATGATGCCAGCTATACTATTTCAATGGAAAACAGTGGTCAGGTAGAATTGAAACTAATACCTACTGAAAAGTAAATCTTCACACAGATATGCACAAAGTGAAACTTTACGGAAAAGAGTATCCCAGTCGCATGACTATGGGTGCTATGATTGACTTTAAACGTCAAACCGGCAAGGATGTAAATGACATCGGTGCTGAGCTCGAACTGCTGACTCTATTTATGTTTTGTTGTGTACGTAGTGCTTGTCGTGCCGATGGAATAGCATTTGACATGGAGTTTGATCACTTTGCCGATGGCATTAATCTGGAGGACTTTGCACAGTTCCAGGAAAACTTATCGGAAGGTGCTGAAGGCTCAAAAAAAAAGAAGATGAAAGCGTAACAGCAGAGGAACTGTTGGGCATTGCAATGGGGTGCATGGGAATGAGTATGAACGACTTTAGCCGGTGTACCCCATCTGAATTTTCTATAGCTTATAAAGTCTGGCAAGAAAAGGAACAACGATTAGAACGGGAGTCATGGGAACAAACCCGCTTTTTAGCTTGCTGTATGTTGCAACCTCATAGTAAGAGAAAGTTACTTCCTACTGATATTTGTAGGTTTTCATGGGAAAATCAACCACAAGATGAAAAGGAAGAATCTATTAGTACGAAAGATCGGTTTGACGAGATTGCAAAATTATGGAATGGATGAGATATTATGAATGGCGTTTACGATAATCATTATCGTATTTATCCTCCTCACGAAGCCGTCGTTCTAATTCTTCTGCTTCTTTTTTCTTTTTCATACGTTTTTTTTCTTCGATTGTTTTACGAAAATATTTGTGAACCGGATCTTCAGGTATAATTGCGGCTAAACTACCGAAAATCACTACAGACATGAGTATGAGAATGAGTAATGTTTGCATGTTGAAAGATAAATAAATTCAAATATATGAATAATAAAATAGTATACAAAATTTCTATTGAAATAAATGAAAATATTATGAATGGCGCTTGCGATAATCATTATCGTATTTGTCTTCATCGTGTAGACGTTGTTTTAACTCTTCATCTTCTTCTTTTCTTTTCTTTTGAAGAAGACGAAATATCATTAAGAAAAGAGTTTATACCTAAACAAAGAATTAAAAAGATGATCGTACCTATGATAAAATTCATAATTATATAAATTAAATTAATACTTCAAATATATGAATAATAAGATAGAATATCAAATATTATTTGATGTAAAAGAGAATATGAAAATGGCTTCAAGGTCATTGGATGAATTTACAAAGGCAGTAGAATCTGTTACTGGTGTATGTAAAAAAATGGAAGACGTAGCTATTAGTTGCTTTGAATCGTTGTCGAATTATGCAAAGTTATTTCAACGTTATTCAAATGATTTTCAGTTTTTTTCTGAAAGTACAGACTCTACATCAAAAAAAATGCAGGAGTTCCAAAATGAACTAAAACAACTGAAGCTTAAATTTATAGATATTACAGGAGATTCAGCTAAGTTTTTTTCGTTATTTAATGAATATATTCCTATAATGACTTTTTTTGCGAAAGGATTAAAGCAAATGAGTAGTTCTTTTAATCTCGTATCCACTGCTCAAAATGCTTATAATGGAGTTATTATTTGGGGACAACGTGCCCTTTATATCTACCAGATGCAAGTACTATTGGCTCGCTCTGCCATTGCCACCACTACCGGTGCAACGAAAGCCATGAATATTGCCATAGCTGCCAGCCCCTATTTAATAGCTGCTGCCGCTGCTGCAACTCTTGGAATTGCAATATACAAATTAGCATTAGGTAATAGCGAAACAGCAAAAGCACAGAAGCGCTTAGATGAAGCAATGACCGACATGAATAAAGAGGTATCTACGGAGCAGAATTCTTTGGATACACTTTTTGGTAGTTTGTATAAAGCTAAGGAAGGAACAAATGAATGGAAACGAGCAAAAGATAAAATTCAGGAAAAGTATGGAGATTATCTAAGTCAGTTGGGAATAGAGATAACCAATGTAGACACTGCACGTGTAGCCTATAGTAAACTAAGTACAGCTATTCTTGAAACAGCCCGTGCCCGTGCCAGCGAACGTGCTTTATCCTCGGCAGGAGATGCATTGGCTGATAAAGAAGGTCAGAATCTCACAAAAATGCGTCAGGTACTTACGGAAGAATATGGTGAAGAGACTGGTAACCGGGTATTTGAGGGTATAGCTGCCAGTATTCGGAGAGGAGATAAAGAAATTCCGGAGCGATGGATGCAATTTGTCCGTAAGTTGAATAAAACAGTTGTACAGAGTTATGGAACCGCCGGCCAAGCTTCTTCTTATATTGACAATCCGGTTACGCCTTATATATATAGTATGCAGTCTGCCCGAAAGGATTATGAAAAAGAAGTGAAACGGATAAATGCGGTTTTAGGCTCTCCACTTCAAAAACCTGATACGAATACGATAACAGAGAAACCAAAATCAGTCTTCTCTTCAGAGTCGGATACTCCTGCTAAAGGAAGTATTGCAGCTATGAAAAAGGAACTTTCCGAATTGGGAAAAAGTTTGTCAAATACTACAGTTGGTACGGCTTCTATAGATATTCAGTTGAAAATTGATAGCCTGAAAAAACAAATAGCAGATGCAGAAGACTGGATTGAAAGAGAAACCTTCAAAAAAGAGTATGGTGAGATATCTATTCCGATAGATTTTACACCTGTAGGGGGTAGCATTAGTGGGATGGTAGAGCGCTTACAGAATGATTCCATAAAAGATAATCCGGGAATGAAATCTTCCATGTTGACACAAGAAGGGCTTAAGGATATGAAATTGCCGGAGCCGGAGGTGCCAAATATGGAAAAACCACTTTCCAATATGGAGAGGTGGAATATGGCAATGGATGAAATGAGAGAGAGAAATGCTAATATGATTGATGGGCTGGGATCTATGGGTACAGCCATGGGAAGTATTGGTGATCTTATTGGAGGGGCAGCCGGGCAATGGCTTGATTGGGGAGCCAATTGTGTTCAAGCGATAGGAACGGCTATACCGCAAATTTTGGCATTATGTACAGCACAAGGGACACAGGTTGCAGCAAATACAGCAGCGGCAGGTACGGGTGCAGCATCGGCTATGGCTAGTATTCCATTTGTTGGACCGATCTTAGCCATTGCCGCTGTTGCTAGTGTTTTGGCTGCATTGGCTTCTATTCCAAAATTTGCGGCAGGTGGTTTAGCTTATGGTCCTACTCTCGGGCTTTTTGGCGAATATTCCGGAGCACAAAATAATCCGGAGGTAGTGGCTCCGCTCAATCGATTGCGTAATATGTTACAACCTGCCGGAGGTATAGGAGGGGAAGTTGAGTTTGTAATAGACGGACGGGTTCTTCGTGGAATATTGAATAAAGTAGATAGGATTAATCAACGTACAAAATAATATGGAAAAATATCTTAGATATAAAGGTGAATTCTTCAGTATAGCTGGTGTTTTATGGCGAGCTGAGATATGGCAGGATGCCGAGGAAAAATATGCAACTATCGGGCGTTTGGATTTTCCGGCAGATGATCCATTGGTAATAGAGTGGGGAGAAACAGACAAATTAGAGCCGGTTCAAAGTAGTAAGGCTACTTTAACTGTTGTAAGCCGGGTAGATAGACAGTATAAAGACCTGTATACTGTTGATACGGGTAGTATCCGCATGGATGTATATCGTGACAATACACTTTATTGGAGTGGAACACTGGATACGGAACTTTATGAAGAACCTTTTTCCTATGAAAAGGAGTATGAGGTTACATTAACATTTAGTGATTTTGCTGTATTAGACCGATTGAAATTTCAAGAGGACGGATTTCTGACTCTTTTAGAGCTTTTTCAGAAAGCATTACATAATTCTTTTATAAATATCCGGGGTATACAACAATATATTTCTACTTCTCGAGCAGGAGATACTTCATCAGAAACTCTTCTTTCTCATACTTGTATTAACTGTGGTAATTTTTATGATGAAGATGGAGAGCCAATGACATGGAGAACCGTATTGGATGAGACATTGAGACCATTTGCAATGAGGATGATACAGCGGTCCGGAGATGTGTTTATATATGATTTGAATGCTATACAAGATACCTTTGAACCGGAATTAATACATTGGGAAGGAAAGGATGCTGTGCTTGGAGTAGATGCTGTATATAAAAGTGCGAAGGTATCTTTTAGTCCGTATGATAAGACAGAACTTATGAAGCAAGAAGTCATAACAGAGGGTTTATCTCCTTTTGCTACTGATCTGCTTGTGCGTACGGATTATTCTGTGGGTAGTGATGACCTTATGAATGCTTCGGAAGGATTCTATATTGATCTCTTTAAATCAACTCCTGCTCCTAAGAATATAACGATCCATAAAAATGCAATGCCTTTCAAAATAAATTCAATCTATTCCAATTTTGAAGGAGAAGGTTTAGCCTGGATTGTAAAGATAAGGGCAAATCAATATGGTTATTATAATACTATAATAGGAAATTCTGTGTTTATGGGTTACGAAAAGCTGATGGAAATAGATAAAAAAATAGCAGTACCTAATATTTTCCAAACTGGAGTCTATGATAAAAGAAATCAGCGCCTATTACGTCTCAGAATGAATATTCTACTTGATGTTCGTTATAATCCATTTGAACAACCAGGTAAGTATAATGAATCAGAAGATTATAATAATATGAAGTATAACATAAGAAGTGTCCATATCCCTTTCAGAATGAAAATTAAGGATGCTTTAGGTCATGTGCTGAAACATTATGTTAATGCAACGTATAGCACTTCTGGTCATGAGTTTTTTTGTTCTAAGAATCCTAGATGGGTAGATGGAGATTATTTGAACACTGATTATTGTTCTTTACTTTCTTATTATGATCAACCTCAGGAGTATAAAACTTTAGGTAAAACAGAATTATATTACTCTGGAGAATGGATGGAAAATAGACAGAGCACATTAGACGTTTCTTACAATTCGTGTAATTTGTATGATGGTATGGGTGCAGGAGAATATATTCCGATTCCTGAAGAAGTACAAGGTGTAATTGAGGTGGAGATAGGTACAGGGATATATCATCGAGAACCGGTTGGCTTTGTGGGTGGAATGAACATAGGGCAATATCCAGTTTTTAACGACTTTGAAAATAGAGTTCGTTGGCTACTTTATCAGACTCCCACTTTAGATGTAGTCAATGGATATGGAAAAGATATTGAAACGAAAGATATAGAGTATTCTTCATGGATTAATGCTTATGCAAAAGAAGAATTGAAAATAGATACTATAGTAGGGAATGTTAGTGAGAAAAACATAACTGGTTTGGGTGTCTTATTACGTAAGGAAGATAATCACCCAATAGTTAAATTTACTCGTGCGGGTATAACAGACTACATAGAAAAATTGCTTATTGGTACTGTTTATAGTCAATATAGCCATAGAATGAATACATTATCTGGAACGATTCGATTACTTGATAAGTTTGCTACCTATACAGATAATAATGAGTCTGGATGTTATTTTCCTGTGAGTGATATACAACATCTTATAATGGATGAAAGTGAAGTAAAACTATTACAAGTGGAATTAGATAATTATGAAGGGATAAATTATGAAAAAACAATATAATGTAATTATTACTACCCGAGAAGCGAAAGCTCGTAGTAAAAGATTACGTGAATCGGGAATTAGTGGAAGTAGTATTAACATTAGTGGTGGTATTCTAATTGATGATATCTCGAATTTGGGTGAAAGACATACACATGAGAACTTGTCTACTTTAAATCGATTGTCTTCTGATGAGAGTAATTATTTACAAATGCGTATTTCTGCTCTTGATGAAGATAGCGGTGTGGTAGTAATTTCTGATGAGAAAGTAAAAGCTGGCTATTCTGATGCTGCTGCTTATTCTGATGAAGCTGCTCATGCTAATAAAGCAGCCTATGCGGATATAGCACATGATTTGGATATAGATAGTCCGGTTAATGAACGATTTTTACGTAAAGATCAGGCAGATGGTACTGATTATTTATTAGAACTTAACGGAGGAATTATTGTACGTTCATCAAAGACAGCATCGCAATTTCATTCTGTACTATCTGATGGATTAATAGAAGAGGATAGCATGGGTATGTCAGCCAATGTCATCGAAGAGAGTGATGATGATTCACAGCCCCTTTCTGTTGCATTGATAGAAGTTCCGGCAAGTGACGGAGCCACCACGCTTGGCGGGTTACGCAATGTAGACGATACTGCCGATACATTTTCGGATACGGATGATATTCTGGTTCGTAAAGCCGGTACGAAAGAGTGGGCTGTAGAGAGATTGATACGTAGCGGCTGGATTCCCGTTAATACAACTTCCGAAAGAGATGCACTTGATACCTCTTATCTGCTCAAAGGATGCGTGTGCTATGTGTTTAATGAGGATGCACTATATAAGTGGACAGGAACTGCCTGGGAAAAGAAAGAGTTAGGCGGAGGAGGCTCTACCGGGATACAACGTAATGTACGTATTACGAATAACCTTGATAGCAAGAATATCTCGGCAAGTAAAGGGGAGCCTTGCCTTTTGAAGTTCACCTTTGTTTCTCAGGAACGCTATGACTCCGGCGAAGCTTATGAAGATACGGGAGAACGTGGAGTGTGCCTGATATCAGTGAAGAGCAGTAATAGTGATGAATATGCAGTGGTCAAACAGCTACCTGTTAATTCTGCAGTTCCAACTACTATTGATGTAGCTGAGTTTTTGACTTCCGGAGTTAATAATGTGATGATTAAAGTGACGGGAACAGTGACGGAGGTTACTACACTGGCGTTTGTGTACACTGTTCAGCTCACTTCATTGTCAGTTGATGCCGGTAACTTTAAATGGTGGACAGCTTACACCGGCAATCTCAAAGCCTTTTTATAATTGTCAAAACGTTGTGTCCAACGAATATCTTTCGCCTCTTCCATATTGTTTCCTATAATAATTTAGAAAGCGAAAGTACATAATATTTGGGAGAAAACGGTATAAAATACCCGTTTCCTAAAAAAGAAATAGAGTATTATAATAATAGTTTTATCAATACTTACGCAGTAATTGTTATAAATTTAATTTGCGAGTATACGAAAACTAAATTACATAAACTCTATTATCTTGGATTTTGATACAAAGTCAGATAAATCTATTCAATGAGAATGTCTCTATTTCTGCCAAATATGTCTATGGAATTAGTAATGTGTTGGTTGTTAGTGAATAATGAATTGTAATTATTCGGAATATAGTATATCTTTATTTATAGCTTGTCTGGTTTGTTTGATTTTTGTAAAAATGCAATATAGAATTATTAATACATAAATGGCGAAATTCGGTATATCTATATAATTAATCGTCTTTATATTTGTACCATTCTTATAATGGTACTTATATCTGTAGAATAATCTAATATAGTTTACATATGATAGATCATATCTTTGTTCTTTATTCTCTATTGTTTTGTTTGATGATATTGGTAGTTAGTCTCTGGATATTATTATCGAAATATCGGCAACAGATTCGTTTACTGTCTGAGGAAATAATTCGTTTAAAGCAGACTCATATGGAGCAAAAAAAAAGAAAAGAGACATTATGTCTTTTTCGGGAAAAAATGTTACCGATCCCTCAGTCGTTAACTCATGTTTCATCAAACGAAATAACCAAAAAGCTATTGAATGATACGATTTTTAATAAGAGTGATTGGGAAACATTGGAAGGCTTTATTAATCGTACGCAACACTGTTTTGTTAAACGGTTTCGAAAAGAGTATACAATGTTGTCAGAAGATGATATTCGTTTGACAATGTTAATTCGTATGGATATGAATAATACTCAGATAGCTCGTTTTTTACATATTCAACTAACTTCTTTGGCTACTAAACGATACCGGATGGGTAAGAAGATGAAACTTCACGAGATTAGCTCGGTTTCTGATTTTATAAAAGGATTGTTTAATGACGTGGAGGTATCTTAAGCTCATAACATTGAGGATGTAGTGTTAGTGATATTGAAAATTTAATAATAAAATTATAATATAGTTATGATGAATAGACTATTTGTTTTATTGGGAATTTTTCTTTTAATTTCATGTAATAAGCATAGTATGGATATTGAATATGCTCTAAATTTTGCGGGTAATAATAGAGGTGAGTTAGAGCAAGTATTGGAATATTATAAAAATGATGATTTGAGGTATAAAGCAGCTTGTTTTCTTATATCTAACATGCCACATTACTTTAGCTATAAAAGTGATGACTTGGATAGTGTAAAGATGGTAAAAGCATCTTGCAACAGACAGGGGCATATTGATATTAAATTATTGGATAAATGGCAAGGTTTTAGCTATATTAATGCAAATAAAATTTATGATTCTCATATTATTACTGCCAGTTACTTAATTAAAAATATAGATAAGGCTTTTGAGGTCTGGGAAAAAAGTTTATGGTATAGTCATACTAGCTTTGAGGATTTTTGTGAATATATTCTTCCTTATCGGATTGATGATGAACCTTTAGAGGATTGGCGTGATATTTATTATAATAAATTCTCTTTTATATTGGATTCTATATATCGAGGAAGGGATATATTAGCTGCTACTAATGCAGTTATTCGATGCCTTAAGAAAATGAATTTTCGATCTAATTGGGATTTTGATCTTCCACATTTGGGAGCATTGTATCTTTTAAAGAATAGAGTAGGGAAATGTCAAGATGCCTGTGATTTAATGACCTACGTTTTACGTTCATTAGGAATTCCTGCCTCATCTGATTTTTATATTTATTCTCCCGAATCATTGACTGGTCATGTTTGGAATGTTGTTAAAGATACAACAGGTGTCTTTTTTCCATGTTCATTTACTGATTATACGATTCAGAGGGAGAAGCGTTTACGCGGAGGAAGAAAATTTGGTAAAGTTTTTCGTAGAATGTTTGGACGTCAGTTTATGGGTGATACATCTTTACTGAAGAATAATCTTATTCCTGACTTTTTTAAAGACATATATAGAAAGGATGTTACAGGAGATTATTTTAAAAATGAATTAGTTGTAGATGTAGGTAATACCTCTGAGAAATATGCATATTTAGGGGTATTTAGATCTGATGGTTGGGTTGGAATAGATATTGGTAAGATTGAGAATAATAAAATTAAATTTTATAATGTTGAGCCAGGAATTATTTACACATTATTGTATTATAATGGGTATCAGTATGTTTCGGCTGACTATCCATTTCTGTATAAAGGTAGTTTGAAGCATTCATTCATTCCTGATTTAGAAAGAAAACTAAGTATCAAAATTATAAGAAAATATCCTCTTTTTTCATGGGTAAAACGTTATTTATATAACGTTGCTGGAGGAACTATAGAAGGTAGTAATTCTTCGGATTTTAAGAGAAAGTGTTTATTATATTGTATTGATGATTCTGTTTACACCAACTATAATGAGATTTTTTTTCCTTCTGAAGTAAAATATAGATATTTTAGATATACATCGGCTAAAAATATTCAGACGGAAATTGCTGATTTGAGTTTTTATCTAGGAGGTAAACTACAATTACCTTTAAATGCAACTGGTAGTGTTCCTATAAATGATCATCCTTCAGTTGCGTTAGCGAATTGTTATGATGGTGATCCATTGACTTTTTTTAAATCTAAAGTTCGGGGAGGAGAAATTATTTTTGATTTTGGAGAAGAGATTTATATAGATAAAATAGTATATATAACGCGAAGTGATGATAATTTCATTCGTGTGGGTGATGAATATGAATTATTTTATCATGGTGGAAAGTGTGGATGGATATCTTTAGGTAGAAAAAAAGCTAATACTTCTTTTTTGATTTACGATAATATTCCGAATAACGCATTATTATATTTACATGATATAAGTAGGGGAATAGAAGAGCAAGTTTTTTATGTGAAGAATGGTATACAAATATTCTCGAATTATATATTAAATGCTTCTTGAAATGTTATTATTAAAAAGGGGTTATATGAAGATATTTATAGTTTTATTTGTTATTTTATTGACCCTTTTGTGTATAGGTACTTTGTTTGCAGAGTCATACTTTTGGGTTGATTCTCAGATAGCTCCTAAATGGTGCTCTTTTTATGTGTTTGGTGGTTTTTTAATTTTTTTATATGAGTTAGTATTATATAAATATGGTAACTGTACTACTTTATTTGCCTTTTGTATAAGAGTATTCTTTTTTATTGTAGTAATATGTTGCTCAATTCAGGCTATTTATGGATTGGGTCAATATTTTGGAGTGTGGATTAGTAATATGCCCAACTTTGTAACGGGAAGCTTTGACAATCCAGTAGGATTTGCTTTTTGTCTTACATCCGCTTTGCCCATTTTTCTTTATTTTTTGATAAATAGTAAGAATTGGGTAAGAATAATTGTATTGTTATCAATTTGTACTGTAGTATTTGCTATTGTCGTATCTGGGTCACGAACGGCAATATTAGCACTATTTGTTTATGTGTTATTTCTCTATTTCTACTTTAGAAAACGATTCAAGATCTCGTTTATAACTTTCGCTTTCTTTATATTTCTTATAATTGTCATCTCGTTTATAATGTATTGTTCTAATGAAGACTCAGTTAATGGACGTTTTTTAATTTGGAAATGTTCAATTGAAATGATTAAAGATAAGCCCTTATTGGGATGGGGAACAGGAGGTTTTCAAAAAGTATATATGTATTATCAAGCTGATTATTTTAGGTATAATACCGATGATTATTATTCGTACCTGGCTGATAATGTAAAACATCCATTTAATGAATTCTTATTGATTATTATCGAATATGGTCTTTTAGGCTTATTATTGGTTTTATTCTTTTTCTTTATATTGATTTATTGTGGTTTACAAAAAAGACGTAAAGTTAATTCGTTTATTTTTGTGCTTATTCTTTTGTCTATTATTGTATTTTCCTGTTTTTCTTATCCTTTTATGTATCCCTTTATATGGATTTTATTAATCGTTTGTGCATTTCAATTATTGGATCTTGAATTATTGAAAAATATAATATGCAAAAGACGAATATTTTTTGTACTTTTTATTGTCTTATTTTGTTTTTATGGGCTTTGGGTGACAGGAGCTATTGCTGCAGAATTGAAATGGTGTCATATCTCAAAACGGTCTTTACTCGGAGAAACCGAGAGTGTACTTCCTTATTATCAACGGTTAGGAGAGAGATTGAGCGAAAATCCTTTTTTCCTTTATAGTTATGCTGTGGAATTAAATTCTTCTATGCGTTATTCGGAAAGTATAAAAGTTCTAAAAGAATGTGAGAGCTTTTATAATGACTATGATGTTAAGATGTTGCAAGCTAGGAACTATGAGAAAGTAGGAGATTTGTTACAAGCTGAGAACTATTATCAGTTAGCTTCGAGGATGTGTCCTAACAGATTTTTACCATTATATTATTTAGTTCATCTCTATCAATCGCAAGGTGAAGAAAAAAAAGCAAAAAAAATAGCAAAAAAAATTGTTGAGAAAAGAGTGAAGATTAATTCGTATATTATAGATACCATTAAAAATGAAATGAAGAAGTATATTGAATAATTATATGTTATTTATCTGCTTTGATAATAATTTTGTGTAATTACAGAAGTATTCTATAAATAGAGATCTTTATCTCTTTTATGTTTTTAAAATGGATGATTATATATTGTGTAAATTTAATTAAATGTGCTGATTGTGAAGCATAAGTCTTTTTTTCATATTAATTTTGAGATATTGTTATATAATTAAAATATTGAAACAAATTATATACGTTTTTAGAATTAAAGTTATATGAAAATTGGTTGCGGTGTCTATAAAAGAGAGGGAATATCATAGACATTTTATATGTCTATGATATTTGTCTATTGATGTTGTTTCTAAGTTTGTGTATTGAATGCTATTTTTGTGCAGTAGTAATTATAAATTATATATAATGAGAGTTTTTTTATTGTTATGTGTGATTGCTTTTGAGGGATGTACACAAAATACCTCGTTTAAGACATTAGAGTTTAATAAAGAGAACTTTGAACATTTTAAATTAGATTCTACTTGTAAAGATGATGAAAGTTCTATTTTATTTAAAGATAAAAAAATTGATTTTGGAGTTATTAAAAGGAAAGATGTATCCAAACTTTTAATATATTTTCCATATGTAAATATTGGAAATTCTAAATTAGTTATATTAAAGGCAGATGTATCTTGCGGATGCCTTTCAACGACTTATCCAAAGAGACCTTTAGGGAGAGGAGAAGTAGGTGCAATTGAAGTATTGGTAAATCTTAAAAATCAGCAGGGAGTCTTTAATAAGACAGTATTTATTAAATCTAATGCTATTAATGATGTAGAGGTTATTCGCATTCGAGGCGTTATAAAATAATCTATTTGTTTGGGATGCTGATTCTGTATATTGAGTACTTATATTAGGTAATTTGTAGACAGTGGTAAGGATCTCTATTATAATATCCTTTTTATAAATTAAAATTTAGTATTATGAAGAAAATGAAGTTTTTGTTGCTTTTATTTGTAGTTTATTGTTTATCATCTTGCCAAAAAGATCCTTTATATAGTTGTGATCCTAGTATAGAAAAATGGGCTAGTGAAAATTTATCTGCGATAAATAGACTAGACAGAGAACAGCTTTTAAATTTAGGGAATGATTCGTATAGAAAAGCAGCTTATAGAGGATTCAGTTCTGAAAAAAAACAGAAAATCTGGAAAGAGAAATATCTGGAATTGAAAAAGTTAAATTGGTCTAAAGCAGAGTGGGAACATATTGATTTAATATATTCATTAGTTTTGGATGACAAAATATCTATTATTAATTCTTTGGATGTAGAAAATGATGACGAACTGTTGAAGTTTATATATCGTTGGCAAGAACATGCAAGCGAAGTATTAGGTTGGAATAAAAAGCAAATTTTTGCTATTTGTTATAGTATCGGGAAAGTTATAAATAAACAAGGTGATTTAGCTTTAAATTACGAGCGGAATAATAGGCTAGTTAGGACTGAGCCAGGAGCTGGATTTGAATGTTCTTGTAGTCAAGTTAGCAGTTATTGTGATATATTAGATCATGAAGGTCCGGATTATACGACTTGTAGGACACCTGAAGGTGGTGGCTGTAAAAAGATACCTGGTTGTGGATTGTTTTGGCAATTTGAGTGTACAGGTATGTGTTTAGGCTTAAATGTTTAGGTTTAAATTATTAATATTTTTAATTAAACTTATGCATAGTAGAAGAATAAAAATCCTTGTTTGTGTATGTCTTGTATCTGTATTACTTTTCATAGCCATTAGTCCTTTGGCGATGATAGGAATAGGTACCGTTACAATCGTTTCTTGTGTGGTTTTTCAAGCATTTACCACTGTTATTCTGAGTAAGTTTTGTTGTCAGGTTAAACCTTGTCATTTGTTTATTTCTATCTTGTTTGGTGGATCGGTTATAGATATATTGATAAGAACTTGTTATTTTAATGATACTTTGTCTACACTTCCTGAATTCTTGGGTAGGGTAATTGCGATAGTTATGGGTTATATAGTTTTTAAACTGATTAGTAAATAATAAGCAGTGATTATAAAGATACGTATTTAACTGTGTGTTAATTAGTATTCTTTATATACCAAAAGTACGTACTTCTATAGGTATAAAGTACGTACTTTTGTAAGCTTAACAATGGTAGTTAAGAGACTCTGTTAATAATGTTAATTTGAATCTCTGTTATTCCATCATTGCGCGATACTTATTAACGGTTGCTCCCATACCATCTACAAATCCGATTTTAGTACGATCACCACCCACATTGAATTTAACGTATTGATCATAATAGAGTGTGGCACAATCCCCGTTATTTTCTTTCAGTTGGCGATACTCATTCCATGAGTGATCGTATTTTTCGAGTGCGAGCTTAATTGCTGTTTTATCATATACACCTGTTTGCTCACCCTGGTATCCTTTAAGCATGACAATCCAGCCTTGTTCCATAATTCTGTGAAGCCAGAGTCCATATAGAGAAGAGGTTTTGATATACTGTTCGATGGCTTTGTCGTTGCATTGTATCTTTTCGGATAATTCTACTATATCCTCCCAGAGTGCTACGGAAAGTTTCATTTCGTACAATGACTCGTCGACTATGTTCTTCTTTAAGATTTCATCGAAGATTCTCTTTAGCTGGTTGATTCCTCCCAGATAATGGTCGCGCGTCCAGGTCACATTGACGGAATGCAGGAGTGAACCTCTTCCCCGGATAATAGCATCGGGGGTCAGCATACACAGGCGGCGGAAGAATGGGAGAGTCTCTTGGGAGATGCCAATTTTCAGTGCATATTCATTGAAAATATCCTCTTCTGTGCGGTTAGGATTCAGGGCCCATTGGCTCATCACGTAGGTATTGAGGTCACACCAAAGTTCATTGGAGATGTAAGGACCGTACCAGCCTCCACCTCTCGACCAGGTCCATACGCCATAGAACAATGGATTATCTTTCACATCGTTCAGGCAACGGGGAGAAGCATCCTGTTTTGTCTCTTCAAAACCATTGATTACGGCATTTGCCACATAATTCGGATAAGCTCCTTTTCCTTCATACTCACGCTGGCATTGTACCTCCACTACTTGTTTGTGCTTGCCCAGTGTGATCGTTTTGTTGAAATGGAAAGTCCGGAAATAGTCTCCATTGGTGTGCTTGATAGCCATATAGAGATTGGGATGTGGTGCTACTTGTTCGGTAACGGCTAAGTAATAATCCGGGCGGACATGGAAGAAACCAAAATCCCACGTACGGTATATAATCTTCTTATTTCGTTTTACACATACCTCTTCTCTGAGCAGATTCATTAGCCGGGCATGTATCTCAATACTTTTATCATATCTGTTTTTATAGTCTACCGGGCCGTTTCCTATGTGATACGGAATGTTGTGGGTGTAAGTCTCTCCGGTACGGATCACCAATCCGTCCATCTCCGGGAAACGCTCGAATAATTCTTTCAGCATGATCCGGTGAATCTCCCAGGTTTTGGGTTTCTCGAAAGATATTTTTCCATCCTCGTCACAAATCTCGTCTTTATAGAGCTCAACTAACTTTTGGGGTAATACAATGATATCAGTGAAATAGAACGCTTGTAAACCGTTCTCGTGACACGCTTTGATCTGTGTTCTGATTTCTTTTGTCAGTGTTTTGATCCATGCTTTTTCTTCTGATCCTTTCGGAAAAATACGGTTGTCGAATTTTGAGAAACTGACGGCACATTGCGGGAACTTAAATTCATTGATGACCATGCCATTCATGCCAAAAGAGGCTAACTTCTCCGGCTTGCGGAAAACACTCTGTGTCATGGCATCCCCGGGGTTGTGATGTACCATGTCCATTACCAGATATCCCTCTTTTTGAATTTGTTGTGCCAGGATAGGCAGAAACATACAGAGCCCTATCCCTCCTAATATCCACTTCTTCATAATTTTGATTTGTATTTATATTAATTGTGTCTTATTCTGTTGTAACGTAAGGCATTGCATCGGCACCGGATGCCCATTGCTTGTTGGGAGTATTTCCCATGACGAAAGATAGAGTACCCCCTTTCAGTATGTCTTCATGCAGGATATAGCATTTGTTGTAAGGCTGTCCGTTCAAGGTTGCCGACTGGATATAGATGTTTTCCTCTGTATATCCTTTGGCCTCTACCTTGAATTTTTTTCCATTCTCCAGCGTGATGATACTCTCTTCAAAGCCCGGACTGCCAATGACGTAATAAGGCATACCGGGACATACCGGATAAAATCCAACCATACTGAACACTAACCATGCGGACATTTGTCCGGCATCGTCGTTCCCGCTCAGGCCATCGGGCGTAGGATAATATTCTCTATTCAATATGTTGTGTATCCATTTCTGAGTTTTCCAGGCTTCACCAGCTAAAGCAAAAAGGTAGGGAATATGATGTCCCGGTTCATTGCCGTGCCAGTAGTAATCTTTTTCAAAGAAAGTGTCGAGACGTGTCCGGAAACGTTCTTTGCCGATATGTTTCATTAGTCCGTTTACATCATGGGGAACATACCATGTGTAATGGTAAGGTGTTCCTTCGCATATATAATCTACAAATTTATCGAATTCGAAAGGTTCGACCCATTCTCCGTTTGCATAACGTCCGCGTGCATAGCCGGTTTCCGGATCGATCACGTTTTTATAGTTCATGGCCCTTTTTACCAATGTTCTGTAGTCATCTGTTTTTCCTAATTTCCTGGCTACTTGTGCCAGAACGAAGTCATCATAGGCATATTCCAGTGTTCTGGATACTTGTTCTCTCTTATGGAATGCATCCCATACATTGTCTTCCAATGGGATATAGTGGTATTGAAGATAGGATTCCAGCCCCCGGCGTCCTTTACCTTCTACATAACTTTTCCGGTCTGTATTGACTTCAAATGCATTTTTGCGCATAAGCAGGTAGGCTTCCTCATAGTCGAATCCCGGAACCTCTTTCAGGATGGCATCCCCCATCATGGCTATTCCGTGATCGCCGATCATGGCTGCCGTATAATTATTCCATAGCGGAAAGATAGGTAGCCACCCGCCTTGTTGCCCTTTTACAATGAAAGATTTAGAAAAATCTCCTGTGAGGGACGGGCTAAGAATGGAGTAGAGGGGTAATACGGCTCTGTAGATATCCCACATGGAGAAATCGCAATAATAGGTGAAATCTTTGGCTTGATGGATGGTGTAATTTTCGGAGAAACCGGGATAATAACCTTCCACATCGCTGAAAGTGCGGGGCAGCATACGGGCATTGTAAAGAGCGGTATAAAATTGAGTCTTTTTCTTCTCATCGCTGCTCTTTACAGCTATCTGGCTCAGTGCTTTCTCCCAGCTGGCTGCCGACTGTTTCTTTACTTTCTCGAAATTCCATCCGGGAATCTCTGCTTCCAGATTTTTACGGGCATTTTCAATACTGGTGAAAGAGGTACCTACTTTTATCTGTATGCTGTTCCCTTTTTCGAGAGCGAGTTTAATCCAGGCCCCTACCCTGTTTTTGTTCCCTTTTATTTCTGTTTCTCCCGTTGTGACTTCGCTGTCTTTCCATGTTCCGAAGGAGTCGAAATCTTCTTCAAACCGGATGACGAAATATCCGCTGAATCCGGCACTCTTTCCACTTCCCTGATAGATTCTGTAGGCGGGATTATAGCCTGTTACTTCCCTGCTCTTTGCATCAATTTTTAAATACCCCTGTTGCTTGTCACTATTGGGTTCTATAATGATATAACGATCTTTATCCGATTGAAAACCAAAACGCATGATTCCTGCGTGAGACAAACCTGTAAGTTCGGCATGAATCAGGTAATCTTTCAGCATCACCTGATAATAGTAAGGCTTTGCCGTTTCTTCATCATGGCTAAATTGGGAAGCACGCTCTCTGGCATTTGTTTTTAATTCACCGGTGACAGGCATTATTGTTACACTGCCATAATCCTGTGTACATGAGCCACTGATCCAATGGCTGGCACGGAATCCTTGTATTTCGTCGTGGTAATAATAATAAGGGGGATTGCATTTATGCTCTCCTTCCAGTGTTTGTGGTACCCAGTTGGTCATTCCGTTGGGTACACCGACTGCCGGCATGGTTTGTCCTTTCTCCTCTGAGGGTGCTTTGTCACCTCGTGCATGTCTTTGTATGTCTGTACCAATGACGGGGTTAACGTAGTCTGCATATTTCTCATTCCGCGTCATAGAACAGCCGGATAGCAGTAGTGTACATAATAAACTTAAATATAATTTCATACCTATTTATTTGTTTTCCATTAATGCGAAAGCGCACCACAGTACGGGTGCCTGTCCATGATAATCTCCTGTTTTTTTGGGGCGGTCATAATAGTATTGCCGGTTATTTCTCTTATTGGTACCCGAACATACCTCTGTTACGTCTCCGTCTTCATTGATATAAGAGACCAGTGATAGCCATGCTTTACGGACTGCAGGAGCATATTCCCGGGCTTTCAGCCAGCCTTGCTTTACGCCTGTGATCATGGCGTAGGTAAACATCGCCGTTCCGGAAGTCTCGTTCCAGCAATCGGGAGCGTCTATCAACTGATTCCACATGCCGTTTTCTGCCTGATATTGTTTTAAACTTTTCATCATATCAAGATACCCCTGTAGGATACGCGGACGATCCGGGTTGTCTTTGGGCAATACTTTCAAAAGTTCAGCCATACCTGCTGCCATCCATCCATTGCCTCTTCCCCAAAGGAAAGGAACATCCGGGGCATGATAAAACAGCCCGTTAGGGCGTTGCAATTCGTCCAGGTAGACGGCCATTGAACGTGCAGTCCGGTCGATGTATTTCCGGTTACCCGTTGCTTTGTAGGCTTGCGATTGCAAGATGGTTATCATATACATATCATCTATCCACAAGCGGGTTTGCCAGCTAAGTCCTTTGTCGGCCCACCTTTTTTCTTCAGCTGAGGCTTCTGCAGGTAGTTCCCATTGTGTGTCGGCATAAGAAATTCCCAAATCCAGGTATTGCATCTTTTTTGTTATCAGATAGAGTTCCAGAGGAAGGCATCCGAACATATTCAAATCGACATGATTTTTGATGGGCAGGAGATCTCTTTCTGCTGTACACAGATAGTCAAAACGCTCTTGTAACTGCCTGGATAACTCTTTGTTCTTGCTTTCGCTGGCAAAACGCACTGCTCCGTACCAGGTACATACTTCGGCATAATGTATCCATTTGCCACCATGTAGCATGTGTTTACCGGATAAGAAGCGGTTGGCAACCTTGATTCCTACCTCTTCCGGAGTGTAACCTTCGGGAAATTTCTTCAGCATCCTATTTTGCGCCACAGAGGTTGACGCAAATATAGTAAAGATAATGATATACAGGGTTTTTGTCGACATTTACTTTGATATATAAGAAATGAATGAGTTCAATAAAACGCAAATTAACACAAATTCGTGCAGATTAGAAAGACGGCTCTTCCGTTTATTTACTGTGCGGGAATCCAGGTTAATCTGCGTTTCAGTCAATCATCTCTTTGGTATACTTTTCTATAATTATTCTTTATACGCTCCCCAGAATTTAAGTTCACTTAGCTGAATCTGAGCACTGGGTTCCCTACATTCACGAACCACAAAACGAATGTAACGGAAAGGTTCATTAGCGTATTTCGGGTCCATTTCTACTTCAAATCCGGCTTTTATAAATTCGGTATCTTCATTGGTCAGTAAATTGGGGTCTGTGGCACCTGAGGGTAAAGTCAGTTTGAAATCTGCCAGTTTTTCCCAATCGTTCTTCCACTCATCCGTACCGTTTACTTCCGGCCATTCCGTCCAGTACTTCAGGTTATCTTCTTTACTTCCGTCTCCTATCTGGTTGAGGGGTTTGGGATTGTTGGTACCCCATACTTCGAAACTCGTAAATGTTTGTGCTGAGAAGATAGGACTACGGCTTCTCATCCAATACCTGAGCCGGCTATAAGAGGCTTTTTTGCCCATATCAATGGTGAAGTACAAGGGCATTACTGTATATTCGGCATTAGGCCAGTCGATAAAGTCGGACAGCTTGTTGCCCTTGGTATGCCACCAGGTAGAATTATTCCAGGTGTTACCATCATGAATCAGGCGGAACTGACGGTTGGCAGCGGCTTCTTGTCCTACGATGTCACCTCTGTAAATGCAAGATTTATCGTCCCATCCCCATCTTTGCCAGATATCGCCACTGTTGTTACGTCCAACGATCTCTTCTTCAAACAAAGGAGTCAGTATGGTATCCAGCGGAGCTGAATAATTTCCCCATTTGTCTTTGATCTCGAAATAGAATTCCTGTTCCGCGTTTTCCAATCCTCTGAACGTGTATTTGCCCTCTTTGGCTTTACTGTAATAGGCATCATAGAATGCCATGTCACCTTTAGCATCTTTTCTATAAAGAGTGATAGATATCTCGTCTTCCTGTGCGTTTTCCCATAGCATATAGACTCCACCGAATGTAGGGTTTACTTTTAGTGATTTACGAATCATTTCTACCGGAGGAAGGAGAGGTTTGATCTGTACTTCTACAGGGGCAGAGTGATTCATACTTTTATCAATGGCAAATAGTTGTACGGTACGTTCGTTTACATCAGGAAAGCCTTCCAGTGAAATTGTATTATTGAATGCAGATGAATATGCTTCCTTCAGGTCTTCTCCTTTTTTGTAGTAGTACACTGCTTTTACAGCCAGAAGATCGGGATCATCGGGTAGTTTATAGGTGATTATTGCACCACCGTTTATATTCTCTACTACTACGTCTGTTACACTTTTAGGAGGAATATTGTCTTTTTCATCCTGCCAGTCTTTTACTTCCGAACAGCTCCACATCAGGGAAACTGTTAACAATATGTATGCTATATAATTTCTTTTCATTTTGTTTTATTGTTAAACTGTTACTAATCTGTTTACAATTACCAGTTTAAGTTTTGTACCAGGTTTTTGTTTCTTAACAAAACGCTTTGTTTGATTGGCCACAGGTAATCCTTCTTTGTATATTTCAATTGATAGACAGTTTTCACCTGATAGAAATCCTGTGTTGTTTCGCCCAGAATATTCAGACCACGTATCGGTTTGTTGAGGTATGTTTCTGCCAGTTTCCATCGTTTCAGGTCCCAAAAACGAACGCCTTCGAAAGCCAGCTCGTTCATACGTTCTCTGCGTATAATTTCTCTCATTCCTTCCTTGTTTTTCGGTTTGTCCGGAGTCAATGAATGTTCCTGCCAACTTTTTACCACACCTTCCAGTCCGGTTCTGGCTCTCACCTTGTCGATGTATTCATATACATCCTGATCCGGGGCTGCTTTCCATTCGTTCAGTGCTTCGGCGTACATTAAGTAGAGATCGGCCAGGCGTATAATAGGAAAAGCATATCTGTGTTGGGTAAACTGGTCGCTGTTGTCAGGTACGGACGATAAATAATGGATCATTTTCTTGCACAGGTAACCAGTGCTGGAATGTCTGTCTGAAGGATTGGTACCTCCACCGATATTGCCGAATTTCAATTGGGTTACCCAAAGATTATCATCGGAAGTGGTCCTGCTGTTACCATAAAATGTACCTCCGTCGAAAATGATAGAACCATAAAAACGGGCTTCTCTTTTGAAGTGAAGATTGATTGTCTCAAATCCTTCCTGGATATACAACTTATCACTGGCAGATGCTGTCTTTATTCCCATTGGATCTACCCCTACCCAGTCTTTGTCTTCTTCGATCGGTACTCCGTTTTCGGTATAAAACTGTTCAACCATTCTTAAAGGAGGGGCATAGCATTTCCGCAGGCCGCCTGTACCTTGTCCGCTCATGAAGATGGGGTGGCAGGCACGTTGCAGGTTGTCTGTGTTTGAATTAGAATCGCCCCAGATGATTTCTTTGTTCCATCTTTCTGTAGCGGCTCCCCTCACTTGCATAGCCAGGATTGTCTTTTCATTCAGTTTGCTTGCATAGTTTGTCTGCTTGAAGTCAAATAAATCATGACCGGCTTCATGTGCTACATCAATGGCGGTTTTGAGTGCATCTGCGGCTGTTTTCCACTTGTCTGCACTGTAATTTTGCGGGAAAAGATGAATACCTCTGTTGTCGGTAATGCCCGCATAGTCGGGATTACCGTTGAAGAGCGGGCTGGCAGCTAACGTAAGGAGTTGTGCTTTTACAGCCAGTGCCATCGGTTGGGTAGGTCTTCCCAGGTCATTCATCAGATCTTCTATCTGTAACGGAAGATCACTGGCAGCTTCGTCCAGTAAGGATGCGATATAGCTTACTACCTCGTCTACCGGTTCCCGGTATCTTTGTACTTCTTCGGATGTGGAACTGATAGGCAGGTTTTCTTTAATTAATGGGATAGGTCCGTACATGCGGAAGAGCCAGAAATGATAGAATGCTTTTAAGAATTTTACTTCTGCAACCCATCTGGTCCGTTCTTCTTCTGTCAGATCATAAGGTTTGTGAATGTTTTCAAGAAAGATATTGCAATCGCTCAATGCTGTGAATATTGCTTTACCTCCTTTCAGATCATCGCCATTCTGTTTGCTACCCCAATAGTTTGCCAAAGGAGCATTGGTACCCTGGTCGCCACGGGCAATGTACCAAAGGCGAGGGCTCATGCCGGTTACAGGATCAATATACCATACTTCGTCTCCACCAAGAAGTGCCGGATTGGAACCGGCATCGGCAAATGAAGGGAGGAAGGAAAAGCAGCCATAAAGGAATCCTTCTGCTTCGTGCCGGTTTTTGAATGCATGATCTACTGTGGGGATATTGTCCGGAACTACATTTAAATATTCCTGACAGGATGCCAGTGAAATGCAGAGTATCAGGATAAAGGTTTTAAAAATCGTCAGATATGTTTTCATAATGTATATGTTTTTAGAATGAAAGATTAAGTCCTAAGTTAATAACGCGCTGGATAGGATAGCCTAATCCGTTACCACCCATTTCTACATCCCAAAGTTTGAACTTACTGAATAATAACAGATTGGTACCGCTTGCATAAAAACGACAGGTGGTCAGCCTCATCTTGTTCGTAAAACTCTTGGGAAGTGTATAACCTATTTCCGCACTTTTGAAACGAAGAAAACTACCGTCCTGCATAAATTGAGTACTGCGTTGGTTGTTGTTGGCAATAAGCGTGTTTGATAATCTTGGCCAGTATGCTTTCGGATTCTGAGAGGTCAATGACCAATGGTCGTCTGCAATGAATTTGGCCAATCCGGTTTCAATCACTCTTCCGTTGGCAGTGGATTGGTTGAATGGAGACATTTTATCAGCGTCTATCCAGAATGAGGAGCGGGCGGAGCCTTGAAAGAATACGGAGAGGTCGAAGTTCTTATATCCGAAGGAAAGTCCGAATCCGTAGTTGATTTCCGGTGTGGTAGGATATCCGATGGGTACCATATCTATTTCATTGATAACACCGTCATTGTTGATGTCTTTGTATTTGATGTCGCCTGCCAGGTATTCACCGAAATCCTGCCGGGGAGAGTTTTGAACATCTGCATCATCGATGAAAAGTCTTTCGGCCACATAGCCCCATTTCTGCGAAATAGGCATACCCATTTTTGATTTCCAGGGAATGGCACTATAATCAGGTTCTTCATAGAAGCGGTAGGTAGATTTGGCATATGTAAAGTTAGCTCGACCTACCATCCACAAATCCTTATGGAAAGAGTGGTTGTAATCTATTGATATATCGATACCTTTGCCGTTCGCTTCTCCCACATTAACATCCGGAGTAGCCCATAGCCCCATTGAAGTGGAAATATCTTCTCTGGACTGGAGAATGTTGGTACGGCGTTCTTTGAAAAAGTCAGCCATGATATCTACCTTTCCGTCAAACAGTCCGAGCTCAACACCGAGGTTTGTTTTGTAAGCTATTTCCCATCCGATCTCGGAGTTGGGATAATTACTGATTTTTACTCCTTTACGGGTTCTTCCGTTAAATTCGTATCCGGTGCTGAAGCTATCTCCGCCACCTATGGTTACTTGTGAAAGATAGAAGAAACGCTGACTCTCTTTTCCGATTTCGTCATTACCTACCAGACCGTATGTGGCACGTAGTTTGAGTTTGGATACAACTTTTTTCAGATTGTCTGTCCAGAAGTCTTCATTGGAGATAGACCATCCAAGTCCGAATGAAGGAAAAAATCCCCAACGGTGCCCTTTGTCAAACTTCTCCGAGCCATTATATCCAAAGTTGAACTCTGCCATGTAACGGGAGTCGTATGCATAGGTAAAACGTCCTGATAATCCCAGGTTTCTTTTTTGTAAAGATTCGGAAAGAGTAGAAGCATTACCCGTCAGTGAGTTACGTGCAATGGCTACTAACATACCACTTACTGCATTCTTTTTAAAATCGCGATTGTAAGCAAGAGAAGCTTCTCCATAGAATGAACTGATAACCGTTTTACTCCCCGGATTATAGCTGATAAATTCTTCACCAGTGTCCGGATTTAGTTCTGTCAGGGTATAACTATCTGTGAGTCTGTCATAGGTTGATTCATAGTAGAACGGGCTGTATGCTCTTGTTACATCAAAACCGGAAGTACGGATTGTATTACCCAACAAGCGTCCTATCAACCCTTTTACCCATTTTCCAAAATCCTGTTTCAATTCCATCTGGGCCATCATTACTGTTTTGCTTTCCTGCTTGTAGCCCTTTACCATTTCGGCATAGGGGTTCATATATTGCACCCCCTCATTACCACCAAACAGGATGTGTGTAGTACCGGCATAGGTTTTATCCGGTTCGTAATAAGCAGGGAAACGTACGGGGCTTACATTCAGAATATTTCTGTACATTTCGCTACCTCCTCTGATAGGCCCCGAATAATCATCGAAAGTACCATGTACACGAACAATTGCTTCTGTCGTTTTGGTCAGATTGATGTTTATATTAGAACGGATCAGATACTTTTTCAGATTGATGTTATTATTAAAGTTGTTGCGCTTGTCTACTTTCAGAATACCATTGTCCTGAGAAAAAGAACCTGCAATGTAATACCGGGCTACTTTGCCACCTCCCGAAATATTCAGATTGGCTCTTTGATTGATGGCTACATCTTTGGTCAACATCTTCATCCAGTCTACTGCCGGATACGCATACTCATTTGTTCCGCGGATGGTATTATCGATTTTGCTGTTTGAGTAGGGTACCGGAGCCAGGGGATTCCGGGCGGTTACCGCTTCGTTTGCAAGCCGCATATAAGTGATGGGGTCTGCCATCTCTATTTTCTTGGTGGGTGAAGAAAAGGAATTTTCTACGCGGAAGGAGACTTTTATTTTCCCTTCTTTTCCTTCCTTGGTTGTAACGAGGATTACACCGTTTGCACCGCGAGCACCGTACAAAGCAGTTGCCGTAGCATCTTTCAGGATAGAGAAACTTTGAATATCGTCCGGATGTAGTCGTGACAGGTCATTGGAAGATACTTCCACATTGTCAATCAGGATAAGCGGGTCTACCTTTCCTGCGCCAAAAGAGGTTACACCACGGATAAAGAATTCCGCATTGTCCTGTCCCGGTTCACCACTCGTCTGATAAGAAATGACTCCGGCTATACGTCCTGAAAGGGCTGTTGTCAGATTACTGGAGGGAACTCTCAGGTCTTTGACATGTACTGTCTGAATGGAGGAGATTACACTCTCCTTTTTTTGCTTTCCAAAAGCAACGATTGTTACTTCTTCCAGCATATCTTCCTTTTCTTTCAGTGTTACATTGATAATCTTTTTATCTCCGACAGCAATTGTCTGGCTCGCCATTCCAAGATAAGAAAAAGTAAGTTTCTCATTCTTATTTACGTCGATAGTGTAAGTACCGTCAATATCTGTAATAGCTCCCCTGGGAGTACCTTCTACTACAACGGTAGCACCGGGTAACTTTTCGCCGTTTATATCTGTTACCACTCCTTTCACGGTTACCTTTTGTTGAGCGACGGCCGGAATACCCGGAGAAGCCATTTTATCCTTTTTAGTAATAAAGATTTGTTTGTCGTCTATTAGATAAGAATTATTGGTTTTTGCCAATACTTTGTCAAGAACTTTGTCTACTGTCTGGTTCTTGACTTTTAAGGATACTTTTCTATTGGAATCTACGTCTTCTTCTAAGTAGAAAATTACAAATTCACTGTTTCTTTCTATTTCTCTGAATACTTCTTTTAAAGTCGTGTTTTCAACATCTATAGAAATATGTGTTGCTTGGGCATAGCTACTGTTTGCAAATGAGTCGATGATTATGCACGTAGTGGCTAAGAAAGTTATAAGACCGATTTTCATAAATTTATTTAATTGGCATCTGTTTTTGCCAATTATACATATGTTTTTCATACATTTACAATGATTTTTGTTTGAATAAAATTGGACTGGTTGCAGTCAGTCCAGTTATTAGAAATCTACAGCCGGATGATATTGCAGTATCGTCCGGTTTTTTTTAGGGTTATTGTGCTTTTCTAAGTTATCATAAATTTACTTTTTTTTAGGGTTTAACATCTACAAATATTTCATCACTTTTTGGAGTAAAGGTTATTGGTGCTACAGCTTCCAGACCTTTTAGCAGTTTAAATATATCATCTTTTAAATTGAGTGTTCCCGATCCGTGAAGTTTTTCAACTCCTTTCGTCCATACTATTTTCCGACCGTAATATTTGGATAGTTTGTTTAATATATTGGAAAACTCTTCGTTATCAAACATATAAGTACCATAACGCCAGGAGGTGTAATTTTCTATATTGACTTTACTTTGGGAAATCTTACCGGATTCAAAGCAAAGCATATCACTTGGTGCGAGCGTTGCTTCCAGATTATTTTTGGTATGAATATTTACTTTTCCGCTGACAAGCACTACTGCTGTATTACTGTCTCCTTCATAAGCAGATACATTGAAACTTGTTCCCAATACATTTACATCCAGCTGATTTGTTTTTACTATAAATGGCCTTTTCTTGTCCGGTGATACTTCCAGATATACTTCTCCCTCTACAAAAATTTCTCGCTTATCGTCTTCAAAAATTTCCGGATAAACGACACGGCTATTGGCACTTACCCATATATTGGTCCCATCTGAGAGTGCCAAGAATGAGCGTTTGCATGGTGGTACAATTAACTGATTGAATTTTGATTGCTTTTTTTCCGGTTTGTCATTTTCTTTAGTAGCCACTTTTTCGGAATTGATAGAAAGCGTACCCTTTTCATCATACTGAATGACGGATTCTTCTCCCTGGATAGTCATCTCGTTGTTGTTACTTCGTATGAGTTGTACTTCTGAGGGGAACTGGGTGGGCTTTGCTACTTCTTCAATAGCCATTAAATTATCATTTGAGTAAAAATCACTGTAGTAGGTCCAACCCAATATACAGAATAATGCAATACTTGCTGCTGCCGATACAGTGATCCATAAATGCTTTTTGCTCCTTTCCTTTTTAGTAACTTCAATGCTTTGATTAATTCTGTTTAGTAATTCATCCTGCGCATCTGCTGAAATTTCTTTTTTTCGGAAAGGTATTCTGCAAATAATTTCCTGTGCCCGGTTGATTTCAGAAGCTAATGCCTCGTCATTCTTTATGATAGTATCCCAGAAGCGGATACTTTCATCTGTTGGAGTGAGCTGTGATTCCAGGAAAAAATCATCCTGTAGTAGTTCTTTATAGGTGTATCCTTTATAATTCATGTATTCTTTAATCCTTTCCTTGTGTTTACGGTAACATACAGAATACAATTGGTAGCGGAAAACATACTCACCTTAAGTGATTTTTTTTATGAAAAGTGAAAAAGTGGTTGTACGGGAATAGATTATACAGTCTCTATAGCTTTGTATATCAATGAAATATATAGATGAAGAGGTAACCGGCTTTCGCGCATTTTTTTTAATGAGCGCTGAATGAGATTTTGTACGGACTGAGTATTCATCTGCATCAGGATGCCTATCTCTTCCATAGAGAGTTCTTCTATGAAGCGATGATAAATGACTTCGCGTTGCCGGTCCGTCAGTTGGTTCATTAGTTGCAGAATTACTTTTCTTGTCGATTCCTGTTCCAGACTTGACAACGCTTTGTTTTCATCTGAATGGTCTAATATATTATATAATTCCTGTTCTTCGAGTTTCTCGAATACCATTTCGCGTTTGAATGTGTTATACAGACTGTTTTTGAGAGCGGTGAAAAGATAGAATTTGATATTAACTTCTTTCTTCAATTGTGTGCGATTCTTATATATGCGGACAAAAACATCATGTATAGCATCTTTTACAATATCTTCGTTTTGAGTGAATTGAATGCCATAACGAAAAAGAACCCCGACATACTTCTTGTAAATCAGTTCGAAACTTTTATCATCTCCGTTAATAAAATCAATCCAAAGATGATTTTCTTGCCTGTTTGAGGGTGAAAATGAGGTTTCCTGTTCTTTATTTATATGCATTGGTTTTTACTCTCCAACACAAATATAGTAATTTTTGCATTATAAATGATTTTTTTTCTATCTTCTATGTAAAATTGCTGTTTAATACCGCTGTTATTTATAGTGTTCTTTAATCATTTTCTGTACTAATTCGGGATTGTTTGTAGTAATATAGTCGGCACCATTGTCAATACACCATTGAATCCCTTCAGGATCACTAACTGTCCAGATGTTAACTTCAAGCCCTAAATTATGAAGTTGTTTTATCCATTCGGGATTTTTTTTGAATACATTAATATGATAGTCGGCTCCTGTGCCTCCAATACTTTTTAATACATCCGGTGCTACTCCATTCAGATAAAGAATCGGTCGTTTAGTTTGTTTTACAAGCTCATCAAAAGCATTTCTGGAAAATGTAATGTATGAGGTTCTATTTTCCAAACCTTTTTCTTGTACCATGTTGAGTACCATGTTGACGGCTTCTGCCTCATGTTTCCTGTTTTTATGAGGTTTTATTTCCAGTACGAGATCTACTGTGAGAAGTTTTGCAACATCCAAGAATTGACTTAATGAGGGTAAGAGCTCTCCGTTTTTTAACTTTTGGCTGAGGATGGTATTAGAGGAAGTGGTTTCTATTTCATAACCGTTTATAGTATTATCATGATTTACCACAAGCTGTTTATCGGCCGTTAACCATACATCAAATTCACATGCGTCACATTTAATGGAATCTGCCTTAATTAGTGCTCTGATGGAGTTTTGGGCTGAACCTTCGGTATCCCAATGTCCACGGTGGGCGACGACCTTTGGCTGGGCATTTACATTTGTAATGCTGATTGTAAGAAGTCCTGTTAAGTAAATCAATGTTAGTTTCTTTTTCATATATTCTAAAATTTGAGATTATTTTTTCAATGAGATAATTACACTCCCCGGTGAGTTGCAAGAAAGATAAATAAAACCGTTTTTTCTTTTGATTTTAGAATCAGAGGAGTTTTCTATACTATTTATTTTCTTGTATATTGTACTGTCCGGGAAAGGAATGGTAAAATTCCCTTTTATATTATTGCTGAAGAAGATAGCTCTTTTTCCATCAATAAATCCGTCATAGGCGAATGAGGATTCATTGTCGAGTAGTGGTGTCGTAATCCAGGTATAAACTCCACTCCATGAATCGTAGTCACCGGCAGTACGTGGTACGTTTCCTATCAGTTTATGATAGCATTTGGTCCATGAATTACCTATGAAAATAACATCATCATCAGGAAGTTCATTGTGTGTTCCCAAACTGCGATTGAGGAGAAAGGAGGCTTGAAAGTAAGAATCTCCCTTCTCAATATATCGGTTGAACCGGGGGAAATCTTTTTTCTTGAACCTGCTTACTTTCTTTATATCAGTCCAATACGCATATTCACCTGAAGGAGTAAGAAGTTGTTTTTCGTTTTTAAACATAGATTGCATCCCATAATATTTTTCTATTATAACCGGGATTCTATTGGTATAATCATGGGATAAATCTACCTGGATACTATTACCGTTTACTGTGTAGTTTACATTTTCAGTGCACAGCGTATCGGTGAAGTATATCTGATTATCTCTTTCTTTTGCACTGAGCGGGTTAATAATGTAATTTTTTACTTCAATTTTAATTGTATGTGCTTTGAGCGTAGTATCAGTAGTGATACTACGCCCATCAGCATACAATTTGATAGAAAATGTTTCGGCTGTTTGGGTTTTTTCATCCAGAAACAGATGGTTACCGCCACACCAACCGCCTTCCAGAATGTTAAATGGGCCTATATTATCGCTATAGGTTTCATTTACTATTTGGGTATTAGTGGAATCGGAAGTAATGGAAACACGGTAAAATGTAAATAAGTCATTGGCCATGCATTTTTTGAACCAGTAGTTTATTACATGACGGTCATCGATCATAGAAGATATATATACATCCTCCCCTGTCTTCTTTATTATGCTCAGTTTGTTTTGAGAATAAGACGATAGGGAAATAAACACACATATAATTAATATAATCCGGTTCATCTATTTGGTTAATGCTTTCATATTTCTACGGGCAGTAATATGACGTGCCAGGCGATCCATAATCTTTTTATCCTCCGGAGAAGTAGAATTATACATGTCGATAAGTCCTTTACTTCCGGTATAATATGCAATGGCAGAGGTCTCAAATACTTTGTGTTTCTCAAATGCCTCGATGTAGGCTAACATCCTGTCATACGAAGAATCCTCACAATCGTAAAGAGCCTTGCTGTCACATTCGAATTCCATAGCCATTCCATTGTTCAAAGCGAGTTCACAAGCTTCGTCCAGCCGGGAGTCAGGGATATCCTTTGTGAAGAAATGGTTCGGCTGTTGATATGCGATATCAAATCCCAAGTCTTTCCACTGTTCGTATCCTTTGGCCTTCCAATAGGGGATCCATACAAACTCTTTTTTCTTTGAGTGGATGTATTGACTTACATATTTAGGAAGATCTTTACAGGTTGCTATATCTTCATCTACCCAGTAGAAACCGGCAAGTTCCAGATTTTTGTATTTAGCTTTTTTAAAACGGGTCATGAGTTGGTCTATATACCATTGGGCTGCTTTAATCTGGTCAGACTGCTGATTAAAATCAAGAGGATTTCCATCGATGCTTCCCCAGTCTTTTTGTTTAGGTAATGGTATAGCAATTCCTAAAATGACTTGATGTTTGAAGGATGGTTTTCCGATGTTTTTTTTCTCATTTTCAATGCATTGGTTTAATGCATCCAGCGCTTTCCCTTTTTCAAACAACCTGTCGAGAAGCCATTCCCATTCTATTTTCCGTGCCTGTTTCTTTGCATATCCATAGGCATAATTATGACCTTTACCATCGGCAAACTCGAGGAACAGAAAGCCATCGAATAACCAGTCTTTCGTGCCGTTGGCAAACTGATGGGTGACATACGGGACAAACTGATCAGGAGTCCAGTCGATTCTCTGTACACCTCCCTGGTATATTAATGCAAGATCTCTGATCTTACTGGTTTTATACTTGTTCTTTTGACTATTTTGAGCTTCTATCAGATGTATAGGAGCTACAATGATTAGTATCACTAAGAAATATAAAATCTTTTTCATGTTTGTTCTTTTTATAAATAAGTTTCTATTTTGAAATACAATTAATTATCGTACAATCACCTTCCTGGTTTCTCCGTCAATTTTTACTATATAAACACCTGGCGCACATTGTAACTCCCTGGTATTTTGGCTGACAAGTATTCCATTTGTAGTGTATATCTTAATCGATTCGGCAATTCCCTCGATACGTAATTCTCCGATACCCCCTGCCACGATAACATCAGTTTTCGAGTCATTGGCAGTTTCAATACCTACGCTCCGGCTACGTCTTTTTAATATATGATTGGCTATTCTATCAAGAATAAGAGTGTTTTCGATAGAATTTGAACGATACATATCAAGTATACCTTTTGTTCCTGAGTAATAGGCTATTGCCGAATTTTCAAAGACATTATTCTTTTCAAAAGCATTGATATAACTCTCCAGTCTACTGTAATATGAATCTTCGTTTCCGTATAATACACGACTATCGAACTCTACTTCCAATCCCATATTGAATTTATTTGCAGTATTGCATGCTTGAAGGAGACGATCATCTGCTATCTCTTTGTCAAAGAAATGATTCGGTTGTAAAAAAGCAGTATCAAATCCTAACTTTCTCCATAAGTTATACCCCTGGGCATTCCAGTATGGAATCCAGTAAAATCGTTTATCCAGTTGGTGGATATAGTCACTTACGTCTTTAGGTAAATCTCCGCATTTAGCAGTACTCTCCTCAAGCCAATAAAACCCTGTTAGTTCGAGATTCTCGTATGCTCCTTCGTTAAACCGCTCCATGAGTTGGTCTATGTACCATTTTGCAGCTTTTATCTGGTCACTCCGATGTGCAAAGTTTAATACTTCTCCATCAAGGCTTCCCCAATCGGTTTGGTCAGTGATCGGCGATACTACCCCTAATACTATTTGGTGTTTAAACTGAGGTTCTCCGATAATCGTTTTATAATGTTCGATACATGAATTCAATGCATCGAGGGACTTACCTTTTTCAAAGATTCTGTTAAGTAACCATTCCCAATCACTCTTTCTGGCATTTCGTGCTCCATAATTATACCCGAATGCTATCTGCCAGTTATCTGTAAACTCAAAAAATAAAAAAGAGTCGAAAAACCAGTCCATACGCCCATCGGCAAAAGTATGTATGACATAGGGACGTAGTTCATCTTCCGTCCATTCGGGGCGATGAGTACCTCCCTGGTAGATAAGAGCCATATCTGATATTACATCAGTCTGGTAAGCTGCCAGTGTTGTATTTACTCCGGTAAGGATACTTATTATGACTATAAGTGTTATATATTTTTTTTTAAGTGTTGTGATAAACATTCTTTTCTTTTTATCAGTTATGACTTTTTTCAATAATGGTAGTAATCGTTTTTGTAAACCGGTTATTTAATGGAGAGTTTCATAACGTTTACTTTCTCAACGGGTTTTAGTACATCATTCACTTTCCAGGTTTTGTCTTTACGGATACTGAATGGAATGGTAGCCTTAAGGTCATTACTTGAAGAACCGAAAGACAGAAGATATTTTCCTTTTGATGTAAGCCATTGCGAATTGTTTTCATCGAATGAAGCTATATCATAATCGGTAAACTGAAGTTTTATTATTTCACTTTCTCCGGGTTTTAACTCCCGGGTTTTTCCAAAGGCTTTTAATTCTATATCGGGTTTTTGAATGAAGGTTTCAGGAGCAGAAATATAGAGTTGTACCACTTCCTTGCCGGATACATTACCTGTATTGGTCACCTCAATATTTGCGATCCATTTATTGTTTTTTCTTTCTATTTTGGGTTTACTGAAAGAGAAATTGGTATAAGACAGTCCATATCCGAAAGGATAAACAATCGATTGCTTTACTGTATTAAAGTAACGGTAGCCCACCCATATATCTTCTTCATAATTGGTATAATCGAAATTTTTGCCACTCTTGGTCTCTCCTACCATTGGAAAGTTTTTAGAAGAAGGAATATCGAAATAATCTGTCGGGAAAGTCATCGGGAGTTTTCCGGAAGGGTTTACTTTCCCACTAATTATATCTGTTATGGCATCTCCACATTCTTGCCCCGGAAACCATGCCAGTAGTATAGCGTCCGGTTTCTCTTTCCAGGAATTCATTTCCATTACGCCACAGACATTCATTACTACGGCTACTTTTTTCCCTAAGGCATGGAATTGGGAGGATACTTTATCGATCATGAATTTTTCTTCGGGAGTAAGATAGAAATCTCCCTCTAACCTTCTGTCGGATTCTTCTCCGGAGCCTCTACCGATAACGATTAGTGCGATATCAGAATTTTTAGCTTCCTGTTCGATGGTATTTTCTGCCTTTGTCAGATCCATTTCGGGAATGACTGTCCTGTTATAAGATAATTTTTCCCAGTCAGTACTTTGGGGGTGTTTATCAAGAAGATCATTCTGGAATTCTACGAATTTTGTATAGATTCCTTTCAATCTGTTGTTGAGTTGGTAGCCGCCATTTTCAAGTCCGGTAGATATATCAGTAATATGAGCTTTATTTACATTTGATGAACCTGTACCGCCTGCAATAGACTTGTATGCAGTAGCACCGAACAGAGCAATTTTAGTCCCTTTGGGTATGGGCAGAAAAGAGTTGTCATTTTTCAGTAATACCATTCCTTCGGTGGCTATACTACGCGCTAATTCTGCATTTTCGGAAAGGTTGGGAGCTTCTGTATACTTCCAGTTTTTATAAGAGATAGATTTGAAAATGAGTTCCAATGTATATTTTACACTTTTGTTTAAAGTAGCTTCACTGATTCGGCCACTTTTTACTCCGGCTATTATTTCGTCTATTTGAGATTGTTCTCCCGGCATCATTAAATCTGTTCCACCGTTAAGCTGGTCGGCGGTATCCCTTTTTTTATACCAATCGGTCACTATCAGTCCGTTGTACTTCCACTCGTCGCGAAGAATTGTTTGAAGTAGTTCCGGATTAGCCTGAGTATATTTCCCTCCAATTTTGTTATAAGAACCCATTACGGTCCATGGATCGGAGTTTTTTATACAGATTTCGAATCCTTTGAGATAAATTTCGCGTAGTGCGCGTTGTGAGATGCGTGCGTCGTTATAGAGTTTGCCGGTTTGCTGATTATTGGCTATAAAATGCTTTAGGCTGGTTCCAATACCTTTGTCCTGAATTCCGTTAATCATGGCTGCTCCCATGATGCCTGAGAGGTAAGGGTCTTCGGAGAAATATTCAAAATTGCGTCCGCAAAGAGGATTGCGCATGATATTGATTCCCGGAGTAAGTACGATATCGACACCATATGCCCTGGCTTCATCGCCTATTGCATTGCCTTCCAGTCGTGCTATGTCTTTGTTCCAGGTGGCGGCTAATGCGGTAGTGGAGGGGAAACAGGTGCAATAAGAGGTGTATTTTTTAATTGGATAGGGGGAGGGGGATTTCCCGCTTACCGGGTTTTCTGCCGGGTCTGTAGAGGGGATGCCCAGAGAATCATATACGATGTATTTCCAATTCGATGGAACAGGGGTGATTCGTACACCGACCGGACCATCTGCCAGGTTGATGGAGGGAATGCCTAAAGAATCGATAGGAAAGGTATATCCTGCGGAACCTGCAACCATGTGGCTTAAGCCGTTATCACTACCCGTACATCCTACCAGAAGCCGGGCTTTTTGTTCTAAAGTAAGTTGGTTTATAATCGAATTAATATCTTTAGGTAATGGCTTATTACCGGCCAGTACGTTGCCAAATGAAAAGACGAGAGCGTATAATATAGGTATTATGGCTTTCTTCATGGTGTAGATGGTTTCTTATAGTTAGGTAAATGTGATTGATAAAAAGAGGCTGTAGAAAGAAAATACTACAGCCTCTTCTCTCTGTTATCCTGTGTAACTGGTTATGTTAAGAAAATGATATTTGAACGAATGGCATTTACTTAACCATAACTTTAGTTACATTGTTATCTGTTTTAACAATATAGGTTCCCGGAATGCACTTAACATTGTGTTCGTTTCGGCTTATAAGAGTACCGCCAATGGTATAAACTTCGATAGAAGTCGGTTCACCTTCGATGGTTATTTCACCCTTACCACCGATAATTGTTGCTTTGGGAGCTTCTACTTTTGCAACACCGGTACCACCTTCAACTGTGAATAAATATTTTGCAATGTATCCACTGGGGAAGTATTGATAAATATGAGCCTGGGTTTCGCTGATAGCTTCAGCCGAAAGATGATTTCCGTAGAAAGCGTTGCCGATATACATGGGATTACCATCATCTTTTTGTTCTGAATATTTTGTTGCTATTCTTACCGATTCATCACTCTCTTCAACATCAGGGATAGCTTTCGTAGCCAGTTTTGATACGGTGAAGCCGTCAGCGTTGTTCGAGCCGGAAGGATATACGATGTAATCTTGTCCTCCGAGTTTGAAGATATAGAATCCTGCGCATCCGCTGTGGCGGGGTGTTATATAATAAGAGTCGTGCGACCAGTTTCCATCTTCATCCAATGATAACTTTTGGATGGAATTGCAATTCGTCTTATTAAATAACGGACTTAAAATAGACACATTTTCTTTTCCTTCCCAAGCTGAGATGATCGTAGTAGTGGCAAAGTTTCCTGCGACTTCGAAGGGGCTTGCATATGTGTAAGTGTATGTGTTGGCCACATCTTGTTTTCCGTCTATGATAGGTATTTCAACCAGCTGGGGGTAATAGGTGGTACCCATATATATGATGCCTCCGGTTTCCTTATCAAGTACGTTGCCTTGAACATGTCCCCAAAAGTCGAGACGTCCTCCTGTGATACCGCTTAATGCAATATCTATCGCTGCCGAGCCGTCGGCAGGAATAATTCTCAATTCAGTGATATCCTTGTTAAAAGGATCAGGAAATGTACCGATACGTACGAGGATGTTTCCTGCATCATCGAAAGTAATGTTAGTACCTGCTCCGGAAGGAATCTCTTGGATTTTTCCGGTTTCATTCCATACTTCGATTGTCTTGGTTGCCTTGTTTTGAAGATAGAATTTTCCATCTCTACCAAAACCTTGACGTACGTCCAATGTCAATGGAGCCACATCTGTGTTCATCCATAACAAAGTAAGATTTGAATCCATAGTAGACTTCGCATCTGCGATAGAAGGAGTCAAAGCGAACATGCCGGTTAGCATCAACGCTGCTGTAAGTAATTGTTTTTTCATCACTTTTGAAATTTAAGTTAAACAATAGAACTATTTTTGATTGAATTACTGTATCAGTAATTTGGCTATCTTATTGGATGTTTCACCTGATATTGAAATCATATAAAACCCTGGGCTTAACGATTCGGTCGGTAGTGTTACCGCGGCGTCTTCGCTATTTTCACATTTGAAACTGTTAACCAGTTGTCCGGTAGCATTATAAATATTTATTTTTGCGCTTCCGTTGAATTTGATACGGGCTTGCTCTCCTGTTCTTATGGGGTTGGGGTAGATATTTACATCCTTGTCTCCATCGGCTATGGAAGTTATCCCTGTTCCGGAACTTTCTACTGTAACGAGTATTGTCGATGTCAATTCATCTAAAGAGGCTGTCAGTGATTGAGTACCTGTGCCATTACACAATACCGTGCTCCCGTTTTCTTGTACTTTTCCCAATTTCGCACTGCAGGAAAGCATTATTCCTTTTACATTCGTATCAATCAACACACCCTGTGCATTGTAGCCGTATATCACCGGAGAGTAATAACTATTGCGTTCCACTTTTTTAGCGTAGTCGGCAAAGCGAATTTCTGCTATTACCTTGTCTTCGGTGACGGGAGTTGTGATAAACAGTCCGTTTTTGACTGCTCTCAGGCTCCCTTCACTGGGTGTATTGACCACTCCCAACTCTTTGACATATAAAGTAGATGAACCGCCACCATCGAAATTCAGAGCTTCCGTACATCCCAGATTGAGCATGATTGCAGCCAGGTCTTTTGAAGGTACACCGACCGATACTCCTGTTTGGCGACCATCGACAATCAGCAGTATGGCCTTTGTCCCGTCCGAATTATAACCTATTGCCGTACGGGGTTCCCGGTTGGCCAGATGATCCAATGCACCTTGCGTTTCAAGAATTTTACCACCCTGCAACAGCATCGGGCATCCGCCGCACATTTCCATGATATCTGTTTTCACTACGTTGTCAAAATAGAGGGTTGGAGTCACTTCCAACTCTTCACCCAATTGCATTTTGGCTAATGTATTTGCTGTAAATCCTGTTCCGGATAAGACAAACCCTCCTTCCGGGATTGACATATTGCCAACGTCTTTGACCGGTGCAATGGTGACACGCATTTTAGTTGTTCCCTCGGCTTTCAATGGGCCATCGACAGGTACAGCTCCTACTTCTACTCCCGCACCTTTGGTACCTGTAGTACTTCCTTTACGCGAAGTGAATAATATCAGTTCATTATCGCTACGTACTACATTGACAGCTTTGATAGATGCCTGTCCGGCATTTGGCGAGACTAATTTAAATGTCGTATAGGGGGCACCGGAACAGAATTTTTTATTTTTATCAATACCTATTGCATACCAGCCGGTTCCCTTATAACTCTTATAGAGTTCGCCATCTGCCACAGTTGTACCTACAGGGCCCATACCACCAATGAAATCGGCATTCACCCCGGCAAAATATATATTTTCGGGATCGTTGTGAGATGCCGGCATGTTCGGTACGGTTACGTTGCTTGTCAGATTATCTTTCCCCATTATTAATTTCAGGTTTACATTCGGGTTAGTCATATCGGTGGTTGTATAAAACACACGTAGCTTTACCGGTCCTTCCAGAGCTAAAGTTGTTTGGGTAGTTCCGGGACCTATCACTATGTGCGATAAAGTATCCACACGATATTCGACATTTTGCAGTTTCCAGGTGTTGGAAGCAAAAGAGCTGAATACGAGGCAACTCACTGATAATAATAGTAAAGAATATCTGTTTTTCATGACTCTATAAATTTATTCTTATGCCTTGCAGGGCTTTTACAGTAATCTTTTTATGGTCAGGTAATACTATTACATGATCGACACTGTCCATATTCACGTAATATTGAACTTTCTGACCTTTAGAAGAGAGCCATTCGGAACCGGCAACAACATTCATCTCTCCGAATCCGGGGACATCTATTGACGGATTATCTCCTTCCGGTATGATTTCTTTTATATATCTTCCGCCAACAAAAACATCGTGTTGTTTTTTGCGTAGCGTAGAAAGAGTCTTTAAAAAATTAGCTTCTCTTTTGGCTTCGTCTTTCATTAACAAAGTAGGGTCTACCCATCCTAACTGGGAGCCATACAGAAAGCATTGCATGGTTTGATACAGAAAATCACCACGATTCACTCTGTCGGTAGGAGAATACGTATAGGCCGAAGTGATGAGCCTGTCGGAATAAACCATCGGGAACAAAGGCACAATCTTGCAACCGTTGTGAGGAGAATTGACCGTAAGCAACAAATCGAACATGTCGATGTAGCATTCCGCATTTTCCTCGCTTATAAGTATGTTTCCCGGTTCCAGGTGATGAGTACGGAGAGAGTCCATCAGATGACGGTAAGATTTATGCCAGTAATCACCTCCGCCACAGGCATGTCCATGGTTGGTAGCCCAGCAAGGCTGAGGGGCTGCTGCCGCTATCTGGTCGATATATACTCCGTTTGTTTTCAATTTTTTTTGGATTTTTATTACAAGATCGGTTATGATGTTTTGCCACAGTCCGGATGCGGGACAGGTGACAGTGTTCAATACCTGTGACGTCGGATAAATTTCGGTATAAAGTGTTCCGTCCGGTTTTCTGCACGAAGCAGAAGCCCCGTTCAGAGTTTTATAGCTGTCACTGTCAGGATCCCACAACCGGCCGTTAATGTAGGGAACGGTATGACACCCTCTTTTCCTTACTTCGGCTATCATGTCGGCAAAGCCGGCTTTTGGCGGGAAGTAATCGGGATAATGCGTATCATAAGGATAATGGTGCCAGAAGTACCAGTGAACAAAGGTATTTTTGCCATACAGGTCGATGGCTTTATTTACGGCACTTCTTACGGTGTCGTTTACTCCTTTTGCTCTAATCCAGATATCAGTATCCAGAAGCCACTGTGGTATATTACGGGATGCCAAAGGTTTACTTCCCCATTCGGTAGTAAAAGTGAAAGGGCGGTACCATTTCGTTGCAGCATCTTGCCAACCGATATTTGAATATCCGATAACTGTTGACCATGGAACAGTGAATGTTTCGGTTGTATCGTCCGACCAACCTTCGGAAGCTACAATATCTGTTAATAGAGTAACACTCTTTTCGCCTACGGCAGCTCTGAAGTCTTTGCCGCAAGCTTCTTTATCTTCGGTAGCGTAATAGACTGAACCGTCTGAATTGTGAAGAAGCAGGAGCTGCATAGAACCGGTTACCGAAGGATAGCTTGAAGAATACACCTGAGGATTCTTCAGCTCGTACTCCGCACCCCAGCCTGCTGAGGTGATTAATTTGGCATCATCAGGACGCGTTACGGTTACGCGTGGAAACTGGGTATTACTTATCAACCAACCTTCGGGAGTTCCCGCCTGGATATCCCAATAGATAAGTTCTGAATCGTCAGGAACAGAAACAGTCATTACCACCGGGACCAAATCATTGTAAGTGAGTCTCATGTTCCACTTGAAAGCAATGGCAGTATTACCGTTTTTTGTTCCTTTCGACCATCCGGCATATTCTCCATGAGAAGGGAAAAGCACCGGATTTTCTCCTTGGGGACCTTTATAGGTGAGTGTCCACGGAACAGTATTATATCCTTTGCCCAATATTAATTCTTTTCCGCTAAGGGTGAGTTTCGAGATATCGAAAGCTTCGCCCTTAGGAAATTCAACTCTCACTTTGCTATTCCGGAGTGTCACGGTCGAGTCGGTTTCGGTAATTTGCGTACCTTTGGCTTGGCCCCACGAAGCAGTTAAGCTTACGAGAGAGACAAGAATAGATATTAAACAACTTTTCGTCATAATCTATGAGTTTACGGGTATTATATGGTGATTATCAATAATCAGGGTTAGTAAGATTCGGGTTGCGGTCTGTTTCCAAACGTGGGATAGGCCACCATGTGAATTTCGGATCCCAATATCTGTTTCTGTCGCGCACCCTGAGTTTGTCTTTATAAGCCTCATATGAAGGAATATCATTAAGGTCGTGCCGTTCGTCTGTCTTAAAATCAGGAATATCAGTTGGCTCTAATCCTTCATATCTGATGTCCGGTTTAGGTTGTCCGTAAGAGGGATGCTCATTAAGCATATCACCTATACCCCAGCGCCGAACATCAACGAAGAGTAATCCTTCGAGCGCCAATTCAACTTTGCGTTCGCGTCGTATTAACTGTCGCATTTTGTTTTGATCTCCTTTCCTGTCTGTCGAAACCTCCGGCATTCCGGCGCGTTTGCGTACTTCGTTAATGGCCGAATATACCGATTCGTCCAACTCATTGAGTTCAATTTTGGCTTCGGCATACGAAAGGAGTATCTCGGCGTAACGCATCAGAATAAGATTGCTTGAAGAGCTCATCAGCAATTCGGTATTTTCATCGGCATATTTGCGCCATAAATATCCTACTCCACTGTTCACAAGTGAGGGGCTGGTAGAAGTGACATCTACATTCGGTGCGGTATACCAGGCGTTTCTACGGGGATAGAACCGGGTTTTATCATCATAAATGTTTAGAATAAGTTTTTGAGGGTTATTGCCGTCGGTAATGGTATAGTTTATTGTGTCACCATGTCCTGCTAATGTGGCATTAAAACGCGGATCTCTGTTCAATGTAGGATGTTTCGGGTCATAAAGAGGAGATTCGTCTATACGTTTTCCATCGATACATTCGTAAGTATCTACAATCAGAGAACTCGGGAAACGTACCGATGATGCATAGTTACGCGATGAATGTCCATAACCTACTGTATGCAATTTTTTCGTTCCGTTTGTAGAATACATTAACTCCCATAACAGTTCGTCCCGGACTTCACTCTTAGCCTGGCCGGTCAGATTGAACAAGTCGGAGAATTTGGGTGCCAATTTACGTTTACCGATCACTTTATTTGCTGCATCGGCGGCTATCCTGAAGTACTCGGTGGCTTTGTTTTCTACATTAAAGCTTCCGCCAAATAAACCCATACGCGCTATCAATCCGTATGCGACGGCTTTGTCTACCCGTCCCCGTTGGGTTGCGGTCCACGGGAGATAATCGGCAGCATCGTTCAGGTCTTTTATCAGAAAATCGATAATCTCTCCTTTTGGAGTACGTCCTACCTTGTACTCATCGATAGTTACAGGAGCAGTAAAGAAAGGTACATCGCCAAATGCCGATATAAGATTATAATAAGCATAAGCCCTTAGTACGCGTGCTTCGGCATAATACTGCCTGGCCGCATCACTCATTCCTGCTACGGCATCTTTGGCACCGTAAATTACAGAATTGGCACGGGCGGCTATTTGATATTCTCCGGTCCAGAACGCCTGAATCTTTCCATTGTCGGGATTTAACGTTCCCCCTGCACCAATCGAACTATTTTCATCTTGTTCGAGTCCGTATGCCGTATAATGGTCGAGCACAATACATGCAGGTACTGCCCAGTTCATATCGAAATACAAAAGAGGATAAATACCGGTAACGCCTTCTTTCAATCCTGCTTCGGTTGCATAGAATCCTTCGGCATCGTAGGCAGGGTTTTCCTGGTCGAGAAAATCGGCACATGAGCTAACACCCATCGTGATAAAAAACGTAGCTATTAAATTATATAAGGTTGTCTTTTTCATCTTTTTCATCAATTAAAATTCCACATTGAGTCCGAATATAAATGTCTTGTTCAACGGATAGCAGCTTGCGCCTGATCCGATACTGTTTTCAGGGTCGAAACCTTCGTAAAAGTTGTTTTTTATGGTAAACAGATTCTGTGCACTTGCATAAATTCTCACTTTGGATAGCGCAGCTTTCTGTATCCATGTTTGCGGCAGCGTATATCCTAATACAATATTTTTCAGGCGGCAATAGGCTCCGCTTTTTACCCAGAAGCTTGATATCATATTGTTTGGATTGGTTCCGCTGGGATCTTCAAGTAAAATCGGGAATTTTGCATGGGGGTTGTCCTCAGTCCAATAATCCAGTTGATATTTATATATCGTGTAATTGCCGGATAAAGCACGTGCCCCTGCTCCGGAGTAATATACATCTCTTTTACCCACTCCCTGAAAGAACAAGGAGAAATCAAGACCTTTCCAATCGCCACCTAATGTCAGTCCGAATTCATATCGCGGAGTAGAGTTGCCGAGTATCGTACGGTCGTAATTATCTATTTTTCCATCGGGAACTCCATCCGGACCGCTGATATCTTTATATTTAATATATCCCGGTTTTATATTGTTGGGGTTACCACCGTATACGGGAGAGTTGTTGATCTCTTCCCGGCTTTGGAAATAACCGTCGGCAACGTATCCGTACCATGAGTTATATTCTTCGCCTTCTTTGGTGATTGTTGTAGTGCCTACGTACTCTTTCCCATATAAGTCTATTACTTTGTTTTTTACATCAGAAAGATTTCCTTTGACGTAGTAGTTTACATTACCGATACGGTCTTGCCAGGATAGCGAAAGTTCCCAGCCGCTGTTTCTCATCGAACCGGCGTTTTCCCATGGAGCCGTCATTCCTACGAACAATGGAACGGGGAATTGCTGAAGCATGTCTGTGATATTTTTTATATAATAATCGAAGGTTGCATTCAAACGGTTATTAAACATACCAATATCGATACCCGCATTAATTTGTTTTGATTTTTCCCAGGTTATTGCTTCGTTAGCCAACTGAATCTGTGCGACACCGGCAGCAAGCTCTTTATCAAACCAATATCCATAGGTGGTAGTGCTTCCTATAGATGAAGCATAGGGATAATAGCCACTGATAGCCTGGTTACCTAATTCTCCATAGGAGGCTCTTAATTTCAGATTGCTTACTACACTTTTAGCCGATTCAAAGAAGTTCTCTTCGGATATTCTCCATCCGGCGGATACCGAAGGGAAGAAACCCCAGCGATGTCCTTTCTTGAATCTTGAAGTACCATCGTAGCGACCGTTGACTTCGAGCAGATATCTGTCATTGTATGCATAATTTAGTCTAAAGAAGTATGACAGCATAGACCATGCGTATTTTGAACTGGAATTCGATGCGGTACTAACGTCACCATTTACAAGTTCTTCATATCCATCGTAATAATAATTTTTACGACCGGCTAACAGATAAGTGTTATGTAATTCTTCGCTTTGAAATCCAACTAACGCTTTCAGGTAGTTCTTATGGAAATTCTTTTCATAAGTTCCCTGCAGATTATATTGTTTGGTAACTGTTTTTGTTCTATGTTCTGATTTTGATGATCCTGTCGTCGGAAATTCTCCCTTTGATACGCCACTTTCGTATACCTGATAGGGTTTTACAAATGCATTAGTTTCGCCATCTGCGCGTTTCCATGAATATGCTCCGAAAATATTGAAGCCCTTGAAGGGATCGATAGACAAAGTTGTTCTTGCAGTATATTCGGGAGCAATACTATTTGTTGTACATCCGCTTTGTACCATAGCAATGGGATTGGTTCCGTTAATACCATACCCCCATGTACCATCGGCGTTGATGCCCGACATGATGGGGGTCATGGTCAGGGCTTTGCCTATGATATTGGCGGGAGTATCCATTACGGGAGATTTAGCAGTAGCCTGGCGTATGCCTATATCTACTCCGAGTTTCATCCATTTATTAATTTGGGTGTCTGTGTTTACGCGTAAAGAAGTTCGTGTGAATTTGTTATTATCGATAAGGCCGTTTTGTGCATAATATCCTGCTGTAGCAAAAAGTTTTGTTATATTGTTACCGCCACTGATACTAACAGAATAATTTTGGGTGGTTGCGTAGTCTTTGATTACTTCTTTTCGCCAATCCGTATCGTAATAATTAATGTTGTCTACACCCCCGTTTTTATAAATATCGATGGTTTGGGTGTATAATGGTTCTTGGCTTGCGTTGACACGTGCCACATCTACTGCCTGCATGTACTCGATGGCGTTTGTAGGCGTAGGCAGTGTGGTTGGTTTATTATAACCCATATAGCCATTAAATGTTAGTTTCACTTTTCCTTCGGAACCTCGTTTTGTGGTAACCAATATTACCCCATTTGAAGCCCTTGAACCATAGATGGAGGCAGAAGCTGCATCTTTTAATACAGTAATTGATTCTACCGAATTCAAATCGATGCGGTTCATGTCACCTTCTACCCCGTCGATTAATATCAATGGAGAGGTTGCTGAGTTCAGTGAGCCCAACCCTCTAATCTTGATAGAGGCATTGTCTGCTCCCGGTTGACCAGATGATTGAATGGCAGTAAGTCCGGGGATTACACCCTGTAGTGCAGCAGAGCCTGTAGAAACACTTCGTCTGAGAATATCTTCGCTGTTCACACTTTGTACTGATCCCGTGAGATTTATTTTCTTTTGGGTACCATATCCTACGACTACTACATCGTCAAGAAGAACATTGGAACTATCCAGAATGATGTTCTTGATTTCAGATTTGTTTACCTTAATCTTTAGCGGAGTATAACCTATATACGTATAAGTTAGTGTAGTCGGTTTTTCTAATTGTAACTCATAGTTACCGTCAATGTCCGTGATTGTTCCAACGTTGTTGTCGGATATGATGGAAGCTCCTATCAAAGCTTCACCGTCACTTCCCTTTACCTGACCTTTAATTATAATTTTTCCGACCGATTGAGGGTTTGATTGTGTACTCCTTTTTGACAGGATGATTTGTTTCTGACTTTTAATAATATATGCAATTTCGGTATCTTTGAATAAACTATTGAGTATGGTTTCAATGGATTTATTCTCTGTTTTGAAACTGACCTTTTTAGTGAAATCCGGTAAGTTCTCTGCATAAAAGAACTTATAACCGGTGTCTCCCTCAATTATTTTGATTGCCTGTGCAATTGTTTTATCGGCAATACTAACAGAATGCTGTGCGTGAACCGGATAGGTTATAACTAATAACACTAACAGGCATAACAGCTTAAACGGTTTTAAATTATTATTTTTCATAGGCTTAATTTGTTAACTGGTTTATTTTTATCTATGTTTTTTTATTATATTCTTTTGGGCAGAGACTGTTATTACAGAGTCGGTTACTGTATATGTCAGCGGATAACTCAGGCTCATCACATATAGGACATTAGTTAATGAGTTATTCTGAATGGTACCGGTGAATTTCATATTTCTCAGCTTTGCATCGTTAATATTGATTTTTACGTTATACATCCTTTCGATGGTTTGCGCAATGGAAGACAAGGGTTCGGCATTACAAACAAGCTGTCCTGTTCTCCAATAATTGGCGATTGAAATATCATCAGTTACTGATGCTTTGATAGTCTGTCGTTTCAGATTATAAGTAGCTACTCCGTTAGGAAGAAGAGTCACACTCTCTTTGTTGTTGTAGACTTTGACTTTTCCTTTGGCAAGAGTAGTAGTAATAAGGCTGTCAGTAGGATATGCTTTTACGTTAAATTCAGTACCTAAAGCTTCAATGTCTACTCCGTTACATGTTACAACAAATCTTTTATCAGGATTTTTGGCTACTTCAAAATAAGCTTCCCCATTAAGACTTACCATGCGCTCTTCGGAATTGTAATTACCGGAAAATGATATCTTAGATGCAGAATTCAAATGTACTATGGTACCGTCTGCTAAGCGCATACTCCCTTTTTGGCCCGGTTCCACTTCAAAAGTATAGATGTTACTCTCCATATTCTCTTGATGTTCTGCAAAATTATTGTATAGTAAGTATGCAGTAAATGTTGAGCATACTATAATTGCAATAGCGGCAGCAACTCCTGGAATGGAGTAAATACGACGTTTGATGCTATGTTTGGGCGATACAGGTTTGGAAGAAACGGCTCCTTTGATTTTTAGCTGAATGTTATTCCATATTTCACTTTTGAGCGATTCATCAATATCTTCGGAGGCACTTTCCCATGCTTCCCTGCTATTGCGTTCGGCATCTTCAGAATTCATCCATTTGGCCAGTTCAGCACGTTCGGATGTTGAAGAAGAGCCTGTGAGCAGGTTCGTGATTAAATGTTTTATGCGTTCTATCTTCATCTTCTGTGGTTATTTATAGTATATATCCACAGCTCCCACAAAAGGATTACAAGAAAATGAAATATTTTAGAAATTTATCGAAGATACTGAAATAAAGATCATGAAAGCAGAGCCCATTTTGGACTTAAGAAAACTAATCGTACGATGTATTTGGGTAGAAACGGTTTTTTCTGAAATAGAAAGTTCCTGTGCTATTTCTTTGTTAGACAGTCCTTTGCTCCATCTCATCAGGAATATTCTGCGACGTGCTTCCGGAAGTTCGGCCAATAGAGAAAGAATTTGTTGTTCTATCATGTCGCGTGATAAATTTTCTTCTATGTCCGATTCTTCCTCTTCTTTGGCGGTTTCCTGTACCTTGATGGCATAACTTTTAAAGATATTGAGACGGCGTATTTCACGGAATAATAAATTTCGGGCAATAGAATATATATAGCCTTCAATATTGCCATTCACATCGAGATTTGATCGTGAATCCCATAATTGGAGAAACGTGTTTTGAGTAATATCTTTCGCCAGGTCTGAGTCATATATAAACGAATTTATATAATTGAAAATCTTTCCTACATAACTGTTGTAGAGTGATTCAAAGGTCTCTCTATTGCCGGAAATAAAAGATTCTATATCGTTTTGTTTTTTCATAAAAAACGGATTTGTATGATAATTGCGATGGTTCTCTAAAAATATTATTTATTTTAGTCTTATTGGATTGAAAAATCTGATTTTATCGGGTTTCTTAATTCATTTGTAACTTGAAATTCGTTTAAAATTTAAAGTTATCATTGCAAAATGCAATTATTTGATAATTACTTGCCCTTTTCATCCTTTTGCGTTAATAAATTGCAATATTAGTAACTAAAAATAAATATTAATAATATATTTGTTTCCAAAATCGAGTATGCCATGAAAAAATTATTTTTTATTCTCATTCTTTTATCCACTTTGAATATAAATGCTCAGGACACTTTGAAACTCAGGGTGATGACTTATAATCTGAGATTCGGTGAACTTGCAACTATTGATCAGTTAGCGGAACACATCAAAGCTTTTCAACCTGATTTCGTAGCTCTTGAAGAGGTGGATGTAAATACCCACCGGACACTTGCGCCTCATCAAAACGGCAGAGATATGCTCTCTGAATTGGCCGGAAAAACAAATATGTTCGGACTCTATGGAAAAACGATTCATTTCAGTGGTGGTTATTACGGTATTGGAATACTTTCCAAACATCCTTATATAAGTGTAAACAAATTAATGTTGCCTAATCCTCAAGGGGCGGAACCTCGCGCTCTTCTTGAAGGATTGTTTGAGGTTGGGAAATCAGATACTATCTTTTTTGCAGCCACCCATTTGGATGTGACAGACGAGAAAACTCGCGAATTACAAGCACAATACATCACTGATTATTTTAAAACTTCTTCTTATCCTGTGATAATTGGCGGAGATTTTAATGCTGAACCCAATTCTAAAGTCATAAAGAAAATTATGGCTCGTCATTGGTGGGATGCAACCGATTCGGCTTTAACTTTTCCCGCCTGGGAACCTAAAGTAAAAATTGACTATCTATACGCCCGTCCTCAAAAGGGGTGGAGAGTAGTACGAACCCAGGCGGTTCACTCATTATTGTCAGATCATCTTCCTATTATCACGGAACTTGAATATGTGCGTGAATAATAAATAGTTAGGTTTTATTTACATATATTTTATTTATTAAATTATTTTTCATTCCAGTTCTTTTCTATTTCTTCGAGGCTTTTTCCGGTGGTTTCGGGAACTAATTTCCATATAATCAGAATGTATGGAACGCACATGCCTGCGAAGATGAGGAATGTACCCGCCGGAGTAAGGTTCTGTAGCATCCAGGGGGTAAGTTGTCCGATGAGGAATGTTCCGATCCAAAGCGAGAATCCGGCAATGGACATAGCCAGTCCCCGGACTTTGATAGGGTACATTTCGGATAGAAGTACCCAGATAACAGCACATATGGATATGGCACAACAGAATATGTAGCTTAGGAAAAATATCAATAATGCAGTGCTTGGTATTTGCAATTCGGCTCCTTTGATAAAGTAAAATGCAATAAGCACTAACGAGATTATCATTCCCGAAACGCCATAATATACGAGTTTCTTTCGTCCGACCTTATCGATGATAACCAATGCCAGTACGGTAGTGAGCATGTTAACCATTCCCACCAACACCTGGTAGAAAAGAGAATCTCCACTGGAGAGGCCACTTTCCTGAAAGATAGACGGGCCATAATAAAGTACGGCATTCACTCCCATGAATTGCCCTAAGATAGCGATGGATGCCCCGATAATTACTGCTTTGAGTATACCGGGCCGCAAAAGTAGAGACCATTCGGACTTGGATTCTCCGCCGGCAACTTGCCGTATGGCACTTATTTGTACCTCGGATTCGCTTTTACTGCCATAAATTCGTTGCAGAATATGACTTGCCCGCATTTCTTTATTTTTAAGGACCAACCAACGGGGGCTTTCGGGAATAAAGAAAATGATTAAGAAAAAGAGTAATGCCGGAACTGTTTCCATACCCAACATTCCTCTCCATATTTCGTCTGAAAAGATTTTAACGATCCATTGGTTACTCGATTGGGCAGCGGCATCGGCTCCAAGCACTAATTGGTAATTGACCAGATAAGCCCCTAAGAAACCGATGGTTATGGCTAATTGGTATAATGATACCAGTCGTCCCCGGTATTGGGGAACGGATACTTCGGATATATATAATGGTGAAATAATAGAAACGACACCGATACCGACTCCACCGATAATACGGTATATCACCAGTTCATTGAAGGAGGATGCTAACGCACAACCTATGGCAGATGCCGAAAATAGTATGGCCGAGAGAATCATTGTGTTTTTCCGGCCACCTCTGTCGCTTAGAATTCCGGCGCAGGCGACACCACCGATAGAGCCTATCAACGCACAACCTACGTACCATCCGGCCTGAAGGGTGTTTAGCCCGAATTGTTGTGATACCTGTGCTATTGTTCCTGAAATAACGGCTGTGTCATATCCGAATAGGAAACCTCCTAAAGCGGCCACTACCGATAGAAATATGATATATCCTATATTTGTTTTTGATTGGTTCATTTCTGCTTATTATTTGATATCGAAATATTCTTTATAGCGATCATACAGATGCCCGGCCTGGAGATAAGCTGACTGCGGGCTCATAAAATGAGAGAATTCAAATGTTATGGCTTTATCGTATCCGGCTCTTTGAGCTGCCTCAAGTTTAAGTCGTAATTTATCAAATTTAATAGGGAAAAACTTAATAGGCATATCTCTGTCGAAAGATTCGGCATTTGTCCAGCATTTCAATCCATATTTATCGGCCAGTCTTTTGTTTACTTCAAAGAAGGCATCCAGTTCATGATAATCTATCTGTCCGTCCTGGAAAGCGCAAGCATCTACTACATCACTGATTCCGGCAAATATTTCATCCCATTCTTCTTCGTGTTCCTTCACTGAAATTGAATCTTTCCTGCTGAGCATGGCGCTTGAAGCCTGTACAGCTTTTTTTCCGTCAATCCATGGAGATATGAACGTAGGCAGTCCGTTTGAAATATCTTTGCATTGTTTTCCTAATGCGTGGAATGTGCCGATCGCACCTTTGGTTTTCCGGCTGATTTCCGTACTGATATACCATCCCTGAAAGCTTTTATACTTCTCTCCGTAATTTTTCCAGACTTCATCAATTACATGTTTGTTGTGTTCTATTTCCCAGGTGAGATCATTTGTGTCCCAATATCTTCCGGAGTCGTACAAGCCAAAATAGAACTTCATATTATATTTATCAGCCAGTCGCAGATACATATCCAAAAGATCGACCGAAGGTTTATAGCAACCCTGACCGATCAGATATTCAGATGGATAAGTAATAAATTTACGATATCCTGAGCGGATCATAATGACAGTATCTATACCAATTGCTTTCATGTGTCGGAAATCGGCATCCCACTCTTTTTCTCCCCAGTTCTGATGAGGGATGTCATGAGATATTTCATCCAGAAAAGTTCCGGTTATTTTTAGTGCATTATTTGTGGGAACGATGAGTTTGTTCCGGATTTCGTCAGTTGTAGTTTCTCGCTCCTTTGAAATGCATGAAGAGAGCCATGACGGTAAGGTAATAGCGGCGGTGCCTGCCAATACTGATTTCTTTAAAAATTCCCTCCGATTGTTGATTTTCATATTTCCTGGTTTTTATGATTGTACAGATTATTGGTTTTCTAAAAATAGTATATATTCTAATGGATAGTAGTTTGTTGCACTTTCTTTGTGCATCCTTTTTCTAATCTTCTATTTATAGGAGATTAGAAACCTGTTTTTCTAAGAATGTCTCAATCTTTTCGGCAAATAAAACAATAAAATTATAATCTTGCAAGTATTTAATTAAATATTTTATTAAATACTCTAATAAAATGGATATATTATATAAAAAGACCCGAATATATTAGGGAAGAAAAACTATAAGTTGAGTGAAAGTGAATAACTGGCAATGATATAGTTTGTAAAAGTGTATACCCTGGCCTTTGAGAAGTCCGATTAAAAGTTCTGTTAATTGTATTGTCGGATTTTATATTTACAATTAATATTGATGATTATTTTTTTTCTTTTCATTCTGTAATATCTTATGTATTGTCTGTTTGTTCTTCGTAGAGGATCGCCCCGTTCCTCGTAGAGAATCGTAGCGATCTCCGTAGAGTTTCGGGTCGTTTCTCGTAGAGAAAAAAGTGACTAATGCAATTTGTTGATAATGAGTGGCTTACTGGACTTCTGAATGAGCTTTTTTTGTCTTGTTATTTCTTTTGTTCTTTTGGCCTTGGAAATGTTTTGGTGTTTTTTATATATTTACAAATATGATATATGATTGGTGTTTTGTGGATATTCGGAATAATAATAGCGGCATAAATCCAAAATTGGATTTATGCCGCTATATTTGAGATTTTGGGGTTGTGACTCTTATTTGGCGTATTCTGCCCAGTTTACATTTCTCATATCTCCACTTTTAGCAAGCTCTGCATGCATACCTAATGCAGCCTGGATGCAGTGTGGTGTTTGGGCTTTGCTACCTGCCAGTTTGAGGTAATCCCAAAGTAACTGTTTGTAGTCTGGGTGAGCACAGTTTTCAATAATAGCCTGTGCGCGTTCTTTCGGGCTCTTGCCACGAAGATCGGCTATACCTTGTTCGGTTATAATAATATTAACCGAGTGTTCGCTATGATCGAGGTGAGACACCATTGGAACGATGGCACTGATCTTACCTTCTTTGGCCACAGAAGGACAAGTGAAAATAGAGATGTAAGCATTACGGGTAAAGTCTCCCGATCCGCCGATACCATTCATCATTTTCGTACCACCGATATGTGTGGAGTTTACATTACCGTAGAGATCTGTTTCGATGGCGGTATTTATAGAAATGACACCCATGCGACGAACAACTTCAGGACTATTAGATATTTCCGAAGGACGAAGAACCAACTTGTCACGGAAGAAGTCCATATCATCATAAATACTTTGCAGGCAATCGTTGGTCACAGTCAGAGAGCAGGCACTACCAAATTTAACACGACCCTCACGAATCAGACCAATTACAGAATTCTGGATAACCTCTGTATACATTTCAAAGGCCGGAATTGTATTATCGCGACCCAATGCACCCAATACAGCATTGGCAATATTTCCCACACCCGATTGTAGCGGAAGGAATGTAGAAGGAATGATACCACGTTTCATATCGGCAGCCAGGAAGTCGGCTACATTCTGGCCAATTTTATCAGTCAAAGGATCAGCCTCTGCAAAACTGCGGGCTTCGTCAGGCCAGTTGGTTTCTACTACACCGACAATCTTATTAGGATCTACTTGTATGTAAGGTGTACCAATACGGTCACTTGGTTTGTAGATTGGTATTTCGCGGCGATAAGGTGGGTCAAGTGGTTCGTACACATCGTGCATTCCCATCATATTCTTGCTGTGTGCACTATTTAGCTCTACAATAATTTTATCTGCAAGGCGGCAGACAGTCGGAGCAATACCACCGGCAGCTGTCAGATAGATTTTTCCGTCCGGAGTTACTTCACAGGCTTCGATGATGGCTATGTTTACTTTTCCCATAAATCCATAGCGTACTTCCTGTGCCATTTGTGACAAGTGGATGTCGTTATAAGCAATCTCGCCATTGTTTACCGCTTTACGGAAATCTGAGTTAGTTGTGTACGGAGCACGGTAACGGATTGCTTTAGCGCGTGACAATATACCGTCACATGAATCGCCTGTGGAGGCACCTGTAAAAATGCCAATCTGATACGGGTTTCCTTTAGCGTGTTCAGCTTCTGCTATTTTTGCAATTTCAGCCGTAACGGCTTTGGCCGTTCCGGCAGGAGTAAACCCGCTAAGGCCGATATTGTAGCCATGTTTTACAAGGCTGGCAGCTTCCGCTGCCGAGATAAAATTCAATGCCATATAAATTGTATATTTTTCGTGTTAGAATTTACATTAATATTTTCTTTGCAATATTTCGGACCAGATAATGGCACGCCTTGCCTCTTCTGCCGATTGAATGGAAAATTTACTTCTGTTTACTTCTTTGATAGATTCAGATATATTATTCGGAGCATGGGTATTTCTGATACCCTCCTGAGGAAGGGATGGTTTGGGAGGTGGTACTGTTTTTTTCTGTGGCTTTTCAAAAATCACAGGTTTTTCAAATTCCGGCTCGTATTCATATTCGGGAGTTGGCATAGGCATACTTTTTTCTGGCTTATTGGACTTTTCTTTGTTGAACTGTTTGTAAATTCCAAAAGCGAGAATACCTGCTACCAAAAGAAATTGCATAACATCTTCCATAGGTTCGTTGGATTTTTGTCCGCCAAAGGTAACTATTTAATCTGATTAGAGCTAACATTTTAGCATGAAAAAAGGGCAGCTTCACAGCTCCCCTTAATTTTTTTAACCTAAACCTTAACTATGAAAAAATCTAATGTTTCTTTCATTGCACAAAAGTGTGAAATAAAGTTGAAATCTCCAAGTTGTGACTTGGAAAATGTTTGTTTCTTTAACATTAATTATAACTATTAGCTTCGATTACTAACTTGAAGCGTTATTTTTGTTTCAAATTGCCACTTATTGGCTCCGAAGCCGTATCTTTGCAACATCTAATTTAAATAATGATAAAATTATGAGTGAATTAACGGGAGCGGACTTTAAATCCGCAACTGCTGATGACAACAAAAAGTTGTTTATTGAAACGTATGGCTGCCAGATGAATGTGGCCGATAGTGAAGTAATTGCCTCTGTGATGCAGATGGCTGGGTATTCCGTTGCTGATTCTTTGGACGAAGCAGATGCTGTATTTATGAACACTTGTTCCATTCGCGACAATGCCGAACAAAAGATTTTGAATCGTCTGGAGTTTTTCCATTCGCTGAAAAAGAAGAAGAAACATCTGATAGTAGGTGTACTGGGATGTATGGCAGAGCGTGTGAAGGATGATTTGATTGAGCACCATCATGTTGATCTCGTTGTAGGTCCTGATGCTTATCTTACTTTGCCCGAATTGATAGCTTCGGTAGAGGCCGGGGAGAAGGCGATTAATGTGGAGTTGTCTACAACAGAAACGTATCGCGAGGTCATTCCTTCCCGCATTTGCGGAAATCACATTTCCGGGTTTGTGTCTATTATGCGTGGATGTAATAACTTCTGTACGTATTGTATTGTCCCCTATACCCGCGGACGTGAGCGTAGCCGGGATGTGGAAAGTATCCTTAATGAGGTGGCCGATTTAGTGGCAAAGGGATATAAAGAAATCACGCTGTTAGGACAGAATGTAAATTCTTATCGTTTTGAAAGAGAAAATGGAGAGGTTATTACTTTCCCGATGCTTCTGCGTACTGTAGCCGAAGCAGCACCAGGCGTGAGAATTCGTTTTACTACTTCGCACCCCAAAGATATGAGTGACGAAACGCTGGAAGTAATAGCACAGGTGTCCAATGTATGTAAACACATTCATTTGCCGGTACAAAGCGGAAGTTCACGTATTTTGAAATTGATGAACCGGAAATACACGCGTGAGTGGTATCTGGATCGTGTAGCTGCTATCAAGCGTATTATCCCCGATTGCGGATTGACTACTGATATTTTTTCCGGTTTCCACTCAGAGACGGAAGAAGACCACCAGGAATCTCTTTCACTAATGGAGGCCTGTGGTTATGATGCTGCTTTTATGTTTAAATATTCAGAACGCCCCGGCACGTATGCTTCCAAGCATTTGGAGGATAATGTCCCGGAAGATGTTAAAGTGCGTCGTCTTAATGAGATTATAGCTTTGCAAAATCGGCTTTCTGCTGAATCTAATGCGCGTTGTATCGGAAATGTTTATGAAGTCTTGGTAGAAGGGGTTTCCAAGCGTTCGCGCGAACAGCTTTTCGGTCGTACAGAACAGAATCGTGTCGTGGTATTTGACCGGGGTACACATAAGATTGGTGATTTTGTAAAAGTGAGAATTACTGAATCCAGTTCGGCAACACTGAAGGGTGAAGAAGTAATAGCTTAATCTCGTTTATTTCAGTATGGAAATGAGCGAAATTCACCACAGAGTAACACAGAGTTTAAATCTTTATTGAAACGCAGATTAACGTAGATTTTCGCAAAGGGAAACAAATCTAAGATAAAGAACTACAGTCTTTTAATCTGTATTTATCTGTGTTTATCCGCGTTTCATCAGATAAATAGTACTCTGTGGAACTCTGTGTTACTCTGTGGTGAAATACACTCAAAACTATTTTAATATGAGTGATTCTTTATTTTTTTGTTCAAGAAAGGTTTATCTTTGCTCTAAAGCGAAGATAAGCTGTACTTTGGTATAAAAAAATAAACGAGTTCATTTTATTCTGCTCTCGGTTTGCATTATCTTTGCCGTATAAACACTAAATGATTGTACTACTATGAACAGATTTTTTCTTTTGACACTCTCACTTTTCTTCCCATTGTCGATGATGGGGCAGTTGCCATTTCAAAAGACAGACGTAAAGGATGTTATGAAAAAAGTGGCCGATTGGCAGATCGCTCATCAAAAGGACGTGAAACACGGAGCACTGGATTGGACAAATGCCGCACTTTACATGGGAATGCTCGATTGGGCTGAACTGGCTGAGACGGAAATGGGGGATGCCTCTTATTATGATTGGTTGGTAAAATTGGGTCGTCGTTATGGCTGGCAGCCCGATAAACGAATGTATCATGCTGATGATATTGCTGTGGGACAGGTTTTTATAGACTTGTATAATAAGTATAAAGATAAGAATATGTTATATCCTACCCAGGCACGTGCGGAGTGGGTGGTGAACCATCCTTCGGACGGACCGATGGATCTTGACTATAAAAAACGTGAGACCCTGGAACGTTGGACTTGGTGTGATGCACTCTATATGGCTCCTCCCGTATATGTGAAACTCTATATGCTGACCGGAGATAAACGGTTTATCAAATTTATGAATAAAGAGTATAAAGCAACGTATGATCTTTTGTTTGATAAAGATGAACGCTTGTTTTATCGTGATTCAAGATATCTCACTCAAAAAGAGGCGAATGGAGCGAAAGTGTTCTGGGGACGCGGTAATGGCTGGGTGCTTGGCGGACTGGCAGAGATGCTTCAGGACTTTCCAAAGAATGATAAGAACCGTAAGTTTTATGAAGAGCTTTTTGTAACTCTTTCTGCCCGTGTGGCCGAGTTGCAGAGTGCTGATGGTTTCTGGCATGCAAGTATGCTTGACCCGGCTTCTTATCCTTCGCCTGAGACCAGTGCTACCGGGTTTATCGTATATGCGCTGGCGTATGGGGTCAATGAAGGTTTGTTGGATAAAGATACTTATCTGCCTATTGTTGAAAAAGGATGGAAGGCATTGGTTTCTGCTGTTGAAACAGATGGTAAGTTGGGGTATGTACAACCCATTGGAGCCGACCCTAAGAAAGTGACCCGTGATATGACGGAAGTGTATGGAGTGGGTGCTTTCCTGTTAGCCGGAAATCAGATTTATAAGATGTCCCGTTAATAAAGTATATATAAATATAATGAAGGTATGTCAAAACTCACCACAGAGTAACATAGAGTATTTTTCTAATAATCAACGACTTAAAATCATATCTGTGTTACTCTGTGGTGAGTTTTGACACATTTTGTGATGGTATAGTTCCTTACTTTCCCGTCAGTTTGTCTATTAACCATTGATTGACTTTTACATTCTGTTCCGGATAACGCCAATGCCCGGTTTCTTTTAGCAGGTAAAGTTCTTTGGGGGCTTCTATAACATTGTATGCGCTGTAAAATGAAGTAGGCGGGCAAGTCTCATCACTATATCCCCAGGAATAAAATCCGGGAATATGAATAAAACGTGCAAAATTGACTACATCGTAATATGCCAATGTCTGTGTTTCTTTGGGGGTAAGCTTTTTTACTCCAAACCACCCTCCTGCCCGGTTATGTGCATATCCCGCTATGTCACAAAGTGCCGGATAAAAAGCCGCCAGGTACTTCACTCTGGAATCAAGAGCGGCAGTAACCAAGGTCAGTGCTCCTCCCTGGCTTCCACCATAAGCCGCCAGATTCTCACCATCATATTGTGGAAGTGAGGCAATGAAATCGTTCGCCCGTATACAACCAAGGAACACACGGTTGTAATAATACTCCTCCCGGTTATCCATGTGATGATACATGTAGTTTTTGAGTGCTCCGGCTTGTAAGTTTGCGTATGCTTCCGGTTTTAGGTCTAAAGGGATACCATGAATCCCTATCCGGAATGTGATAACTCCCATACGTGCAAGTTCTTTATCTCCGGTGTGCTTTGCCACACCGGCTCCCGGCAGACGCAAAACAGCAGGGAAACGTCCCTCTTTATTAGGAATACATAATACTCCATACAGGTAATTACCGCGTGAATAATGGGATATTTTCACACGGTATACTTTTACGTCGGCATCGCTTTCTTCCGGTATAAATGTCATTTCCGATTGCATGGGGTATTCCCTCATACGGGATATTTGACTGTCCCAGAACGAACGAAAATCCTTTGGAAGCAGAGTGGTAGGTTGTATCTTTTCACAATCATATGCAATGTTAATCAAATTCCGATAGGGAAATCCGTCTATTGTAGCCCTGACTTCACAAGACAGGAATCCGGGAGAGCGTAGTCCTGCTGTTTTTATTACGGCAGTACCGTCTTTTAGAAGTACGGAGTCTTTTTGTGTCGGAGGCATTTTTTCCGGACCTATCTTATATTCTATTTTTACATTTTTCAGTTTCTGCTGGTCTTGAAATAAGGAAATAGTGAAACGTGCCGTTTCGCCTACTTTATAATTCCAATCATAGTGATCGGGTGTAATCTGGATAGTCACCAGGTCTTTATTCCCTTTTGCTGCTTGTGTACTGATAGTAAAAAGAAATAAAACGGATAAAATTAATATTCTTTTCATATTTAATGTTTTGTTAGATTGGATATGCTGCCGGATACTTTAAAAAGCAGATTCTGACCGTATTGAAGCAAAGTAGCTACTTCTTCCCCCGTCTGTCCTTCTGCATAAAAACGAATGATGTCTTCCGTTTCGGAACTGCGGATTAATAGCCATCGGCAATCTCCTTCAAAAATGAATTTGAGTCCGTTTACAAGATTGCGGCTACTTAAAAACGGCAGAATCTTCCGAATTGCAAAACCTGCTATTTCATGAGGCTGATTTTGATATAACCAGGGTAACAGTTCATTTTTATCCGGTTGTGTATAAACCATATCAATACGGTCATAACATATAACTCCCATCTTTTCTTGCTTCTCTTCCAGGTAGTCGGAAAGTTTGCAGTAAGGTGATGCAGAAAGCATTTCGAGGAGTAATAGTGAAGAGAATATGCCATCCCGTTCAGGGATATGCATGCCATAGCCGAATCCTCCGCTTTCTTCGCCACCAAAAGCTATGGAATGGGTAGTCATGATATCAGCAATGTATTTGAAACCGACCTGAACTTCATATATGGGTGTTTGAGGAGATTCGAAGATGCTGCGTACTTTGTCTGAAACGGAAGACGTTTTTACAATACCGCCTGGCATTTGTTTTACTCGTTTCAGATAGTCTACTAACAATAATATCGTATTTTGGGCCGATAACCATTCACCTGTATCCAGGCATACCCCTACCCTGTCCGCATCTCCGTCTGTTGCTACACCAAAAGCAAAATCTCCTTCTTTTAATGCTTTCTTTAGTGGCAGCAGGTTTTTTTCAATCGGCTCGGCCAGTCGTCCGTGAAAAGTTTCGGACGCTTCGGAGTATATGGTATCCGCCGGACAGTTATGGGCATTCAGAATCTCCTGGATGAGCGTAAGCCCTGCCCCTCCCATACTATCTGCCAATAGATGTAATCCTGCTTTTTTTATTCTTTCGAAATCAATTAATTTTTCAATATGTTCTGTATAAGCTGGTATAAAATTCATAGGATGTATGTTCGATGCAGAACGCTTTATGGGGGATGCGTATAAATAACTTTCTACTTTTCGCGTGTCGTCTGAATTGAACGGACCTCCTAAACGTGATTTGAATTTGATGCCATTATATGAAGGAGGATTATGTGAAGCGGTAATCATCACTCCGGCACAACAACCTGTATGCAAAGTAGCATAAGATAATACCGGTGTCGGAGTGATGCGGTCGGATAATAATGCTTCTATATGGTTGCCTGATAGTACTTCGGCAAAAATCGTAGCAAACAATTGTGAGTTCTTGCGTGTGTCATAAGCCAAGGCTACCCGGGGGAATTCTTCTTTATAATTGTTGTGTATGAAATCTGCAAATGCCTGGGCTACCACTGATACGGTCTCTTGATTTATTTCCGTATCGATGTGTGCTCTCCAGCCATCTGTTCCAAAAAATATATTCATGTTTTTTTATTGTTTAATGTTTCTGACTGTTAGAGAATATTTACCTGTTGCAGGGCTTCCGAAAACCATTTTGTGATAAGGTGGGGGCGTGTAATGGCTGAACCTACAACAACTGCCCAGGCACCGTTTTCAATACCTTTTGCAGCTTCGAGAGGGGTATTATAGCGTCCTTCGGCAAATACAGGGCACTCGGGGAGAGCGTTGACACATTGGCGCAGTATTTCCAAAGAAGGCCCATTATGGGATTCTTCTACCGTATACGGAGTATAACCGCATAGGGTGGTTGATACACAATCAGCGCCGGCTTCCCGGCATGCAATGGCTTCGTCAACGGTTGATATGTCCGACATTATTTTTACTCCTGTATATTTCTTTTTTAGGTTCCGGATATATTCCGGTCCGGTAAGTCCATTTTCCCGTAGGCGGAATGTTCCATCCACAGCAATCAGTGGCGTACCAATTGCAATCAGTGCTTCTACTTCCCTGAATGAACCGGTAATACGTACAAATCCGTCCGGGAAATGAGACTTTGTCAGACCGATTACCGGCAAATGGCTATGTTTGATGAGATAGTCCGTTTTTTCTATACCGCAGGAGCGAATACCTGCAGCGCCTCCCTGGGCTGCGCATTGAGCAAATGCTCCTACTCCTTCGGGTGAATTAAAGGGTGAGCCTTCCTCGGCCTGACACGAAACGATGAGCCGGCCTTTAACTTTTTGAAATATGTCAATCATTGTTTTATGTATAGTAAGTTCTTAAAAATCAGCAGTAATAACTATGGGATAGTGGTCCGACATATATACCGGATCTGAATTTTTAGTGATGGTTATTGCTTTGGTTACCGATATATATTCGTTTACAAAAATGTAATCTATCTGTGAGGGTGGATACAATTTACCATAGCTGTGTGCTGTTCCTGCCGGCCCTGATTTCTCTGTCGCTATTTCCCGTGAATTGCTGAATTCACTGAGAAAGGTGTGAATGGGGGGAGTTTCGGGAGTACTGTTCATATCTCCTGTGATGAACACGGCCTCTTCTGCTGTCATTTCTTTTATTTTCCGGCAGATTAACCGGGCCCCTTCTAACTTGGCAACTTCTCCTACGTGGTCGAGGTGAGTGTTAAACACGTAAAAGCTACGGCAGTTTTCTATATCCCTGAATTTTGCCCACGTACAAATGCGGGGGAATTTACCATCCCATCCCCGGCTGACAACATCCGGAGTTTCGGATAGCCAGAACGTGCCGTAATCTAATACATTCAGCTTTTTCTTGTTATAGAAGATGGGAGTAAATACATCACTGTCCGGTGTACCTTGGCCGGATACACCGAGCCACTCGTAGATACCGATGGACAGGAAATCCTGTATCTGATCGGTCAATGGTTCCTGCATACACACAATGTCATACTGATAATTGCCGAATTCTCTGATTACCATCTTTTTTCGGTTTGACCAGGCGTTCACTCCGGTATCCATGTTTGAACCACGAATATTAAAGCTGCAAATCGTAATTTCGGTTTCGTAATTTTCACCATGTACCGGGAAGCTTGACAGGCTCAGGCAAACAAGGAGTAATATATATATTCTGAAAGCCATATCTGAAATCTTTTTATTGAGTTATAAACGGGCGTTGATAAATACAGCGTAATGATCAGATGGGAAGAAACCGTTTGGATAATGTTCGTCATCTGCTTCGTATTCTGACACTTTGATTTTATCATTTACGAAGATATAATCGATACGTACGGGTTCTACCTGCCCGAAATTGTGAGCCGTACCTACCGGTCCTGAGATATAGGGAGCAATAACCCGGGAATCTTTATAGTGAGAAGTGTACTCTTTGTAGGCATCGGTTGTATCGAAACTGTTCATATCTCCGCATATAAAGACCGGGGAGTTCCCTGCAAATTTCCGGGCCTGTGCACAGACCAGAGCTGCACCTTCTTGTTGTGCTATACGGCCTTTATGGTCGAGGTGAGTATTGAAAACATAGAATACCTTTCCGTTTTTACGGTCACGGAACTTGGCCCATGTACAATAACGGTCGTACTTTCCGTCCCATCCTTTTGAAAAAGGAGCCATTGTTTCGGATAACCAGAACATTTCATTATGCAATAGCTCAAAACGCTCTGCTTTATAGAAAATAGGGTTGTAAAGTCCTCGGATTCCTACAAAAGCATACCCTGTGGCCTTTTCTATATCTTCAAGCTGATTGGCTAATACTTCCTGCATACATACGATATCAAAATCGTGATGTTTGATTATTTTGCATAAGGAGTCTTTTCGGAATTTCCAGGAGTTGATACCGTCATTGGGCAGATCTCCCCGAATGTTATAAGTACAAAAACGGATGTTACAATCGGTTGTCTTATTCTTTCCCTGAACGGAAGAAATAATTCCTGTTGAGACGGATAATAAGAGAAATAGGATTTGAAATACTCTTTTCATGATTTATATTGTTTAGTAGTTAATTTTTTCTTTTCGCACTCCAGATTATTATCAGGAATAATAAGGATATGAAAGCTGCGGAAAGCCAGAAAATACGTATGGCGGAGAAATCATAGATAGGGTTTCCGTCGATAATAACTTTACGTGATTCTATCAGAAAACCACTGACTACGTCTTGCAAGCCGGCTGCTATATAACTGGCTATTCCAATGACTCCAACTGCTGCACCAGTTGCTTCTTTGGGAGCTATGTCTATGGCCATGAGTCCTCCCAAAAAGCATAGCAGAATACCAATGGATATGCCAAACAGTATCATAGAAATAATATCCAGAACCTCACAATGCTGCGGACCGAATAAAAATAGTACCAATGCAAGCAGATTGAGCAAACTGAACAAGCAAGCCGGTATGGTCCGGTTGCTGTGGAATAACTTGTCGGATAGGAGACCGGAAAATACAGTACCTACAATGCCACAGACCGAACTGACTGATACAAGGGTACTGGCGGTTACAATATTATAGCCCTTTTCTATTTCGAAATAATATACCCCCCAGCTATTGACGGCATACCGGCTGATGTACATAAATGCACTGGCAAGTGCAAGCATCCATATCATCGGGCTTTTTAAGACTTCAAGCTGCTTACTTTTAACGGATGAGGCTGTCTGCTTTTCTGCGGAATCGGATGGGATTGCTTTCCATTCGGGAGGAGCCGGTTTTAAGAAAATGAATATTAGAGCGACCCCTGCAGCTCCCAGGCATGCAGCGCTCATAAATCCCCACTGCCATCCTAAAGCACCAACGATGAATGATGTAAAGATAAAGGTAAGCGCTTCTCCGATGTTGTGACTGGCACTCCAGAAGCCATATACCGTTCCGCGTTCTTTCTCTGTAAACCATCGGTTTAACGCAATAACACTACAGGGCCCGCCTACTGACTGAAACCAACCGTTTACTGCCCAAAGTATGACAAATGCCCAGAATGGTACGGCAAATCCGAGTGCGGCATTTACCAAGGTAGCTATGAGAAGTCCACCTGCCATCAGATAGCGCACATTTACCCTGTCGGCTAAAAAACCATTGACAAATTTCCCGATTGCATAGGAGAAAAATAAAGCCGAACCGATTATGCCTAACTCTGTTTCAGTAAGATAACCGGTGTCTACTATTGGCTTTTTAACCACATTCAGACTCAGCCGGCAAACATAGAAAAGCCCATAACCCAAAGTTGCTGCTGTAAATACAGCCCATTTGGTCCGATTCGTTTGATTTTGTTGAGTTTGATTCATCTTCCTACTTTTTGATTATTTTCTTTGACAGGATACTCTGTTCTGAAATACATTTTATAATATAGACTCCCTGAGGGAAATGAGATATATGAATTGCTTCGGAAGTATCTTGAAGGATATGGTCAACCATTAACTGTCCTTGTGTAGATATAACTTGAAGTCGTACTTTTCCCGTTAAGCCTTTAATGAAAAACTTATCTTCCACAGGATTCGGATAGACTTGAAATGTGGTTTCTTCAGTTTCTGCCCAGCCTACTCCTCCATTGGATTCTACCTGTAATATACAAGCAGAGTCCGAGCTGTCTCCAAGTTCGTCGGTACCTCGTATTGCCAAAGGAAAAGAACCGCTTTCAGAAGGAGTACCCGACAAATCCCCTTGAGATGAAAAATGCATGCCGGAAGGCAAATCACCGGAAAGTAATTGATAAGTCACTTTTCGTGCCCCTCCCCGATGATAGACGCAATTGTGGTAAGAAACTCCTTCCTGTGCCGGTATCACATGATTGGTGAATATCCGGATATGTGCGTAAGAAGCTAAAACGACATTATTGCCCGATCCGATTGCTTCTAACGGGAATGTGTTTGTTCCGGACAGAGTCAGGTTGGTAGTATTGTAAATAGTGCCGTATTCGTTGGCTTCTTTGAAATTGGTTAGCATAAATAAACGGTATTCTTTTGTATCCGGTATAAATAATAGATCGGTTATTTCCTCGTCTGTTTTATTACCGAAACGTTTCACATTCAATACCTGATTTTCAGAAGATAACTTTACGATAAAAGCATCTTTCGCACCTTTATCAGGGAGGTTATAGCGATTATCTCCGGATGGGTTGAATATTACTTTTCCCATACAATAACCTCCTGCGTATATTTCATCGTTATCGTTGACGTATAAGGTATTGATTACCGTATTTTTGCTTGTAGATGTTCCTCCGGCTGTATAGATGGATGAGTAGTTACCGTCCGGATTGAGCATAATACACAAAGCATGCTGTGTTCCCGTGGATGTAGTGGTTTGTGTGGAAGAACCGATGGAGAGCTGCTGACTGGTTGTAGAACCGGATAAAATGAGCTTACCGTCACTCAGGCATGCTATATCGGAAATCGTTTCATTCCCTGCTCCTGTTATCGGGCATGTCCATTTCTTTTCGCCGGATGTATTGAAACGGCTGACAAATATATCTGTGTTGTTTGTAGTCGTTCCCTGATATGTTCCGGCAAGAATAATATCCGTGCCGTCAGTCTTTATTTTTTTTCCGGAGGCGGATAAGTAGCCCTCTTCAGCAGAGTACCACAGTTGTTTCCCGGATAGAGTATAAGCAGCTAAAAAGCACTTCTCTTCCGAATTTCCGCAGAGATATACTGTTTGGTTGAATAATATAAAATCCTGAATGATGAAGTCTGCACTTTTTTCAAACGAAACGGGTGAAGATACTACTCCTTCCGGAGATACCGAATATAATTTTTCGTTTCCGTCATTTCCGGTAAGAAGCCATAGTACTCCCGCCTCATCGGATACTGCGGATTTCACTTTTGATTCGTTTTCAATTCTGATTAAACATTCGCGAATACCTTGTACCGAATATCTGGCAGCAAAAATAGCCGGGAGTTCGGACATCAATCCGGTTTCCGTATTGGAAATGAGTTCTCCGCTAAATTCTCCTGTTAACCAGATGTTGTTGCCACCCGCTACTATCTGTCGTCCGTATGCTGTCGTCATACTTCCGAAGTGATGAACCGTTTCGGGTTGTTGAGCATACGATACAGTACAAATAGAGAGTATAATGATGATTAGAATTTTGTTCATGATATACATATCGTAGGGAAAGAATACCCGGAATTCGGTCGTACCGGGCATCCTTCCATTGATTAATATTAGTAGACGCTTGCTTTATGTACCGATTTTTTTCCCGAGATACTATCTTCTACAACTACGGTATAGATACCATTGTCTACAGTATAACGGTCATTACCTTTTAAACGGTTTTGTATTACCAATCTGCCAGACAGGTCGAATATCATCACTCTGCAATTCGATGTACTTGTTGATACTTCGATAGCACCGTGGTCTCCCCATACCCTGATAGCTTCCTGTTGATAGTCTTTCAGTCCGGTACCGGTAGAAACAGTAAGTGTATATTCGGCAAATCCAACGTTTCCATCAGCGTCTTTCATGCTGATCACAATCGGATAAATTCCTGTAGTAGTACTTGTTCCACTTAGTTCGCCGGTTGCCGGATTCAGATTGAGCCCTTCGGGAAGAGTACCATAATATAGTGTGAATTCGGCATCACCATTGGCATTTTCTGCATTAATAATCTGACTGAAAGCTGTGCCGGGTTTAATGACAGGTAGTACAGCCGGAGTTGCGTAGATTTGCTGATAGCATAGTAAAGCTACGCTGTAGTTACTGCCGATAGTTGGTATTGTAATCGGGTCGCCAAACAGGTTTACGGGAGAAGCCGTACCGCCGCTACGGGTAGATATCATATCGGCTACATATAATAACCCTTCATTTCCTACTGCCATAGCCATCGCACCTTCCCGGGTAGCATCTCCTACACGGTGTCCTATCAGTACTTCACCTTTTGATGATAATTTCATCAGATACATATCCTGTCCCCCTTTAGCTTTAGAAGGGAACTGTCTTGCCTCGTCTTCTGTATCCGGATTAAAATAATAAGTTCCAAAAGAAGTACCGGCGTTCCATATCGAGCCATCTTTGTCTATGGCAATTGTTTTGACATCTGTCGGTTGGGTGATACTGCCTGCTATATAGTTCCATTGATAGTTTCCGTTTGTATCGAAAGAGACAATCAGCATACTGTTCCAACTTCCGGAAGTGTCCAGGGTCTTCATGGTTACTTCGGGTGCATTGTCCACAACCAGATCTTCGCTTCGTATCACACCGCCGATGACTACCTGATTGCCGGCTACATCCATGGCATTAATATCGTCTAATTTACTACCTGTTAAACTACGTGCCCAAATCATATTTCCGTCAGCTGAATATTTAACCAGGAAATTGTCTGTATTTTCTACAGAAGCTGCCGTCATAGATTGTGTTCCGAATTGAATAGTTCCGCTAAATGTTCCGGCTGCATATATTCCCCCTTCTTCATCTACAGATATAAGATTTCCCGTTCCTGTTCCGCTTCCTGACATTGTTTTTGTCCAGATCAGATTAGCGTTACTATCGTATTTGGCGATAAAGAAAGCGAGTTCGGAATCACCGGATGAAATTTCTGAGTTACCTCCGTTTATATCCATATTTAAATTTCCGGTGAAAGCTCCGGTAATGACAAAACTTCCATCATTTTGATTTACTGCTATACTTTTAATAACAGGTTCTATACCGGAGTCGGTGCCTTTCAGCCAGACAGGATTTCCGGTCGCATCGTATTTAGCGATCAGGAAATCTTTATAGTCGGATTCTATTTTAAATGTTTCGGAGATTTGAGCGTCAGACTCAAAATTACCTACGACGTAAGAGTTGCCTGAGGCATCTGTGGCAACACTTTGTATAACAACTGAGCCGGATGTGCTTTTAATGGATGAGGCAAATACGCATTGTTTATTGGGGGTAAACTTAGCTATGTATGCATCCATTACGGTGGAGGTTCCTGTTATTTCTTTATCACCAATTGTCATTTCTGCTCCGGTGAAACAACCTGTGAGGTATACATTGTTGTCGGCATCTATAGCCATACTTTTGGCTGAAGTTTCTACATCGGCAATCCCAAATTGGCTACTCCATAAATATTTCTGAGAAAAACCGGTTAAACAGTTCATTACCAGTACTGTGAAAAGGAAAAGTCTTGTTTTCATAATTGTAATAATTTTAATTTATAGGTATAGCAAGGACCAACAGAGAGAGTTGACTCCCTGCGGAAAAGTTTTTAAATAAAATAGTATTCGGATTTTAGTATCCGTCGTTCTGATACATTCCGGATGGATTTATAGACACTTCCCGCCAAGGTATAGGAAGTAATAAATCGCGTTTGGAACACCCCTGTACCGATTTACTGCTCAGGAACTCTACCAGGTCGGTGCCCTTATAAAACCGGAGAAGATCAAACCAACGATGATTTTCAAAAGCCAATTCGATACGCCGTTCGTGCAGAATGACCTCTTTGAGAGTTGGATAGGCTGTTTTGTACGTCTCAGAAGCCTGATCGTAAGGTTTTAATTTGGCACGGGTACGAATCATATCAATATAAGTGATGGCTTCGGATTCTAAGTTGAGTGCCTCATTTACTTCGGCAAGCATCAGAATGACATCGGCATAGCGCAACACTATCCAGCAAGAACCACCGCGCCCTTGAGAGTCTCCCAAATCAACGTATTTATTGACATAAGGGGTTGTTCCGTAAGTTTTGTACGAAACCACTTTGCGCATATCACCGGTTTCGTATTCTTTGGTCAGGTCATTTTCCGGAATATTATCTCCCAAACCTTGCGATTGTGAAATGATTCCTGTGGCATTGAGTGGCTGAAAATTTTTCGCAAAGTAAGAGCCTTCGTCGGTTCCCTGTAAGTACATTACCTGAAATATGATTTCATTGCAGGTAATATTGGCGACACCGAATACTTTGCCATAGGCAATATCTTTCAGTTTTCCGAATGGGCGAACGTTGTAAGCGGCTTCGAGGGCTTCTTTAGCCAATTGAAGATAGTCCTGAGTGGCCCCATCATTTAGCCGTTTGGCCATTGTAAGGTATACTTTTCCTAATAAAGCATATCCGGCTGTTTTTGAAGCACGTCCGAAATTGGGATTGTTTCCGTCAAATCCCCAATTGTCCGGCAGTTGGCTTTGAGTTACGAATTCCAGGTCTTTTACAATAAAGTCATAAACTTCTGCTATCGGGCGACGACCGTATTTGAGGACTTCCGCTTCACTGTTTAATTGTTTGTCTACAATAGGAACATCACCAAACAGTTGTGACAGGTTGTAGTAGGATAAAGCACGTAAAAAACGGGCTTCTGCTTTGTATTGGCTTTTCTTCTCATCACTCATCGGTACGGCATCGATGTAGTCGAGCACTACGTTACTGCGGTAGATACAAGTGAACATCCCGTACCAGGCCCGTTGTACCTCTGCATTGCTCGATGTCAGATTGTATACATCAAAATCATTGTATATACCCGAATTGGCTGTTTTGGATGCTAATGTGGTATTGTCGGATCTGATTTCAGTCCAATAATACATATTATTGTAATAATTTGTTTTTAATCCGTCATAGGCGGCGTTTAACGCCTGATACATATCATCTTCAGTTTTATAGAAGTCTTTCTTATTGAGTTTATCAGGGTCGGAACGTTCTAAGAAGTCACAGGCGGTAAATCCCGTAATCAAACAACTAAAGAGGATTATATTCTTTATTAATTTTATCTTTTTCATGATGCGGTCCTGTTTTTTAGAATGATAGTTTACAACCAAAATTATAGGCTCGTGCCAGTGGATAAGTTCCCCAGTCGAAACCCGGCATCAGATTGCCCGACTTGTAATTTACATCCGGGTTATAGCCAATGTAATCGGTTATCGTAAATGCATTGTCAACGGAGGCAAAAAGTGAGATACCTCTTAATTTTATTTTTTCTACCCATTTTTGAGGTAGGTTATAGTTTAAAGTGATGTTAGTACAACGAAAGTATGATGCATCGTTCACCATATAGGATGACACTCCATAGGTGTTTTTGTTAGTGGTGGCAATATTGGCACGATACATAGCCGGATTGGGATTAGTGACGGCATTGTAACGGTCGGCTGCCAATGCAAATTGATTACAGGTACCTTCCATATTCAGCAAGTAGTAATTCTGGAAACTGATAACCTGTGCTCCCTGTACTCCCGAAAAGGAAGCACTTAAGCTTAATCCTTTGTAGCTGATATTGGTGCTGAATCCATAGGTGAAATCCGGATAATTATCTCCTAATATCTCCCGGTCATCGTCTGTGATTTTACCGTCATTATTGACATCTTTCCATTTGGCATCACCCGGTTGTACATTTTCGTAGTTCCATACGGCCGGGCCGGTGAGCTGATAACCTTCTTCACCTATGTGTTGTTTATCTACCAGTATCCGTTGGTACTCTTCTTCTGAAATTACTCCGAGACTGTTCAGCCCGTAAAAAGAACCGATGGGTTTTCCAACCATTGTTATGTGGCTGATAGCACTTCTTTCCCCAATGCTGACAATGGATTGAGAGTCAGGTAACGAAAGTACTTTATTCCGGTTCAGGGAAAGATTGGCTCCTATATTCCAGTTTACAACCCCGGTGAGGATGCGTCCGTCAACTTGAATATCGAAGCCGGTGTTGCGTATTTTGGCATTAGACAGGTTTGATTTATATTGAGTTGCTCCGGCAATGGCCGATACCGGTTTATTGAACAATAAGTCATTCGAGATACTGTTGTAATAGTTGGCGGACAGGGTGATACGGTTTCTAAGGAAACTCAAGTCCATTCCGACATTATACTGATCTGTTTTTTCCCACCCCAGTAAGTTGTCGACGAAAGCGCTTGGATAACGTGTGGGAACTATTTGGCCGCCTAATACGTAACCGCCTAAATCACTCATATACCCTACATGCTCATAATTTCCGATGTTATTGTTTCCGCTGATACCCCAGCTTACTCTTAATTTTGCTCCGAAATTTTCTCCGATGTGATTCGTCCAGAAATCCTCATTGGATATATTCCAACCTAAAGCAACGGACGGAAACATTCCCCATCGATTGTCTTTTCCAAAGCGGGATGAACCGTCACCACGCAGAGAGCCGGTAAATGTATAACGATCTTTCCATGAGTATACTACACGCCCGAATACAGACATCATGGCCCAATCGAATTTATCAGTATCTCCCCAACTGTCTCCGGGAGCAGTTCCATGGGCACTTAATTCCCGAATCGTATCATCTACAAAGTTACGGGCACCGATGGAAGAGTTATCATATACTTTTTCCTGCATAGAGTAACCTCCTAAAATGTTTATCCCATGATCTCCGAAGGTACGGTTGTAATTAAGGGTTGCTTCCAATATCCAGTCAAGATTGGTTTGTGTACTGTAAGAAGCCCTTGAAAGCCGCTGATCACCCACATATCCGCTACCGGCCGTTGTGCCGTCGGTGTTCATAATAGTACCTCCTACTGTTGAGGGGCGATAATAACTTTCTGTCTGGGATATATATTGCATTCCGGAATAGATCTTTGCTTTTAGGCCTTTTACGATTTCCAAATCCAGATATCCCGAGACGGATGACATATATCTTTTTTGGAAATCTTCAATCTCATGTGCCAATGCAACGGGGTTTTCAGCCGGTGCTATGGAATATTTTCTCGCATATTGCATCTGCTGATCGACGGCGTATGAACCATCTGTGTTATATACCGGGAATTGCGGGAACATCACGAGAGCACTCATAATGATACCATCATTGTAATGACGTCCTTCTGCCTGTACGATTCGGTTTTTGGTATAGGAGGCTGCCGTGTTGACTCCTATACTCAAACGGTCGGTCAGCTTACCGTCAATGTTGAAGCGCGTCGTAAAGCGGTGATGATAAGATGGTGCGATAATACCGTCTTGTTCCAGATATCCGGCACTGGCCATATACTTTACCCGGTCATTACCACCGGTAATGTTCAGATTGTGCTTCATAATGGGAGCTGTGGAGAATATGGCGTCCTGCCAGTCTGTATTATAAGCCGGTTCAATGGGTTGTCCTGTTTCGAAATTGAAAAAGATATCCGGTATCTGGAAAATCTTTCCACTGGTTGCTCCGGCAACAGACATACGGTACTCGTTATTATGTAATGGACTATATTCCTTTCCGTTTTTGATACACCAGTCACGGTAAGCATTGTTAGCACTTTCTATTGAAAAATCGCGCATACCATAAGCGTCCAGCATTTTTATTTTGTGATCTACCTGTTGAAAACCGTATTGAAAATCATATTCTACTTTTGCCCGTCCGCTGTTTGTACCTCTTTTGGTTGTTATTAAAACAACGCCTCCGGCTGCACGTGAACCATAGATAGCGGCTGATGCTGCATCTTTAAGGACTTCGATGGAAGCCACATCGTTCGGGTTGATATATACATCTTTTGATGTGGGGAATCCGTCAACTACATAAAGTGGTTCTGAGCCGGCATTGATAGAACCTACTCCACGAACCCGCAATGATAAACCTTCACCCGGGCTTCCGGATGTCTGTTTGATTTCAACACCGGCAGCATGCCCTACCAATGCTTGCTCGAGTGTTGGCGTAGTGACACTTAATTCATCCATTTTAATACTGGAGATAGCTCCTGTCACATCTGTTTTGCGGACTGCACCGTATCCGATTACTACTACTTCTGAGAGAACCTTGGTATCTTCCGACATGACTACCCGTATGGGTTCTTTCCCTTTTACAATTAACTCTTTCGAAGTGTATCCCAGATATGACAATACGAGAATATCCCCTTTCTCCGCTGTAATGGTGAATTCTCCATCCATGTTGGAGCTTGTTCCTTTGGTGGAACCTTTGATCAGTACATTGACGCCTATCAAAGGGAGATTATTTTCGTCATAAACAGTTCCGGACAATGAGAAGTTTGCTTTCTCTTTTTTTTCTTTTTGGGGAGGTTCTTTCAGAAAAATGTAGATACTTCCGTTCCGTATTTCAAAATTTACATTTGTTTTTTGAGTTAACTCGGAAAGTACTTCTTTCACATCTTTTGCGGATGCCTGCACCGAAACCTTCACTGACAAATCCGTAAAACTGCCGCTGTATGCCAGGCGGAGTTTAGATTGTTTGGCAACATCATTTAGTACGGTTTTTAAGGGTACGTCTTTGTACCGAACCGAAACCTTTTGAGCATAAAGCATTCCTGTGTTGAAGAGGAATAGTATTGCTACTGTGACTTTTAGAACGAATGAATGTGATTCTTTTTTAAGAATATTAAAAAATCGAATCTTTATCATTCGTTTTCTGATAAAAACTGGCAAAATTTTCATACTTTTGTTTTGAATTTTAATATGAATAAAATTGGTAGTCGATGGAAGGGCCCTATTCCTTTATTGACTACCTTTTTTTATTTTCTCTTGTATATTAATATCTTGTCGTTGATCTTTTCATATTTAATCGGAGAAATGCGCGTTAAATCTTCCAGAATTGAATCCAGAGGCATGTTATTAAATGATATTGTGTATATGGAATTCTCTAAAGACTGATCCATCAATACAATTTCTTTGTTGAATTTGCGGGATAATTCTTTGGATATATCATCAAGACGAGTGTCTGTGAAGTATAGGCTGTTTGTCTTCCAACCTGAATAGTCCGACACATTTTCAAGAGAACGCTTATGCATTGTTCCGTTTTTCTTTTCGTAGATAATTTGTTCTCCCGGAAACAATTCCAGGCTTTCCCCCCGGATATCGCTTACCCGGACATGACCCTGATTTAGCGTGGTAGTAATATCCGACTCATCGGTATATGCTTTTACATTGAATTTTGTTCCCAGTACTTTTATGTCAATTCCTGAGGTGTGTACTGTAAATGGACGGATTTTATTTTTGGCTACTTCAAAGTAAGCTTCTCCTTCCAGTTCCACTTCCCGGCTAAATAATTTGAAACCGGGAGTATATTTTAACCGGGAGTCGGCATTCAGTATAATTTTGGTTCCATCCTGAAAGATAATTGTTTGCATATCTCCTTTGGGGACGTATATTTCGGCAAACCGGGGAGATTGTGTTTGATTGTAATATACGTATCCTCCGGTGGCTAATAATAAAATAGCAGGGATCCATATTGCGATGTGGCGTAACCACCATCCGATGGTGGCTTGAAGATGTTTTTTGTTTTTTTCTACCGGGGCTGGCATACAAAGTGGCTGTATCTTTATGGATTCCGTGCTTTGTAGTTCCTCACCCATCAGAATACGGGCAACATCTTCATCAATGATTTCGGATAAATAGAGTTGTCCTTCTTCAGTGCCGAACCAGCGACGTATTTCAGCCCGTCGCTCCGGTGGCAAAGCATCACATAAATAAAGCCGGATCTCTTCGTCTGTGATTGGGTAGTGGTTTTCTGTTGTCATTTTATTAGTTTTAGGTTGTAATGAGAAAAATACTCCTTACTTTCGCCTTGTATATAGAGTAAAATCGTAGTGGAGAAAAGTATTACTCGGCTTTTGATATTTAACATTTATAAACAAACCGAGGTGTAGTTCTGGTTTAGGAAAAGGAGGCACTAAGCAATACCATGCAAATGCAGATGAAATCTTTTTCGTTGAGGCTTTCACGCAATGACAATATAGCTTTATAATAGGATACTTTTACGGTGTTTACGGTAATATTGAGTTGCTCGGCTATTTCGGCATTGGATAACCCTTCGAAGATTTTCATTTGGCAAATACGGCGTTTTTGGGGTGGCAACAAGGTTAAAGCTTTTTGTATCGCCTCGTTACGCTGCTTTCTGTACAGGGTTTGTGTAATATTCTCTTCTTCAAAAAGCGGCATTCCCAATATTATTTCTTCTTTTTTTTCGAGAGTCAGCTGATGAAATTTGTAGGTATTTAACAGGTGGTTTTTAAGAATGCCGTACAGGTAAGGTTCCACTCCCTGTTCCGCATCGATCTGAGTACGGGTTTCCCACAATCTCATAAATGAGTATTGTACTGCATCTTCTGCCATTTCTTTTGATTTCAGATAACGTAATGCCAACAGGAAAAATTGCCGGTGACACTTTACGTATATTTTGGAGAAAGCCGAATGACTACCGTTGATAAGTAATAAAACTATTTCTTTGTCTATCTTTTCCATGTCTAAACTTATTAAGGTATTCTGGTTGAATATGGCTACGAAGTTAAATAAAAAATCTAATATTCGTCATGCTGATATTAATTTTACCTGTGTGTAGTGTATCAAAGGAATAAACTTTTTATCAGCATATTGCATTTGGATTGCATTATCTGTTAAAAGACCTCAAAGAAACTACCTTACATCACTTTTTATTTGTTTCTTTGCACCAAATTCGGGTGAAGTGCGGTCTTGTGACTCAATGCCGCACTTAATTTATGGCAATAATCAATGAATAAACTCTCTATAAATGCTTGTCCGCTATGCGGTGGCACGCACTTGAAGCGTGTCATGACTTGTACGGATTACTATGCATCGGGTGAACAGTTTGATGTGCTTTCCTGTGAGGACTGCGGATTTACTTTCACACAGGGTGTTCCTGTAGAAGCAGAAATAGGACGCTATTATGAAACTCCCGATTATATTTCCCATTCTGATACAAAAAAAGGGGCAATGAACGCTATTTACCATCAGGTACGTAAGTACATGTTGGGTAAGAAGGCACGTCTTGTAGCCAAAGAGTCTCATCGCAAATCAGGACGTTTGCTTGATATCGGTACAGGAACCGGTTATTTTGCTTCAACGATGGAGCAACGTGGCTGGAAAGTGGAAGCTATCGAAAAGAATGCTCAGGCACGTATGTTTGCCCAAGAGCATTTCGGACTGGATGTGAAGGCGGAAGAAGAATTGCAGGAATTCGAAGCGGGTTCATTTGACGTGATTACTTTGTGGCATGTGATGGAACATCTGGAACATCTTGATGAAACCTGGGAACGTCTTCGGGAGCTTTTATCAGACAGAGGTGTTCTTATTGTGGCTGTACCTAACTGCTCTTCGTATGATGCCGTTAAGTATGGCAAATATTGGGCGGCGTATGATGTACCCCGTCATTTATGGCATTTCACTCCGGTTACAATACAGCAATTTGCTTCCAAACATGGTTTTATTATGGCAGCACGCCATCCGATGCCGTTTGATGCATTTTATGTATCAATGTTGAGTGAAAAGCACCGGGGTAGTTCTTTCCCTTTTATGAAGGGTATGTGGGTAGGAACAATGGCATGGCTTGGTACCTTAACGAAGAAAGAGAGAAGTAGTTCTATGATTTACGTATTTAGAAAAAAACGCTGATGAAGAATAAAAACAAAAATAATTCGGTGTCTTATTTCGACATGCAATTCATAACGTCCAGTATCAGTACTACGTTGGTATTGTTGTTGTTGGGACTCGTTGTGTTTTTTGTTCTGGGGGCGCATAATCTTTCTATCTATGTCCGTGAAAATATTAATTTTTCAGTTCTCATCAGTGATGATATGAAAGAGGCTGATATTCTAAAGTTGCAGAAGAAGCTGGATAAAGAGCCTTTTGTGAAGCAAACAGAATACATATCAAAGAAACAAGCTCTGAAAGAGCAGAGTGAAGCCATGGGAACTGATCCGGAAGAGTTCCTGGGATATAATCCCTTTACTGCTTCGATTGAGATCAAACTGCATTCTGACTATGCTAATTCGGACAGTATTGCCAAGATAGAGAAAATGATAAAGAAGAACACCAATATACAAGATGTGCTCTATCAGCGCGAATTAATTGATTTGGTGAACGATAATATACGGAATATCAGTCTTGTACTGCTTGCTCTGGCAGTGGTACTGGCTCTCATTTCTTTCGCTTTGATCAACAATACCATACGTTTGGCCATCTATTCCAAGCGTTTCCTCATTCATACCATGAAGTTAGTGGGAGCCAGTTGGGGCTTTATCCGCCGTCCGTTTTTACGACGGAATATATGGAGTGGTGTGTTGGCAGGTATCATGGCCGATGCTATCCTGATGGGAACTGCCTATTGGTTGGTGTCTTATGAACCTGAACTGATTCGTGTGATAACTCCTGAAGTGATGTTATTGGTTTCCGGTTCGGTATTGATATTTGGTGTCGTAATTACGTTTCTGTGTGCTTATTTGTCCATCAATAAATACTTGAGGATGAAAGCCAGTACGCTGTATTACATATAACACAGCGTGTAATTTCAATCGTAAATTGTAAATCGTAAATAGTAAATAACATTATGGCTGACAAACAAAAATTTGCCTTTGACAAGACCAATTTCATTTTACTTGCTATCGGAATGGCGGTAGTTATTATTGGTTTTATCCTTATGACGGGGCCTTCTTCTACAGAGACCGTTTTTGAACCGGATATTTTCAGTGTACGAAGAATAAAAGTAGCACCGGTAGTTTGCTTCCTGGGCTTTATTTTTATGATATACGCAGTGTTGCGCAAACCTAAAATTAAAATAGAAGAATAAGTATGGGAGATTTAACGACGATACAAACTATTATTATTGCTATTGTAGAAGGATTGACTGAGTTTTTGCCTGTTTCCTCCACCGGACATATGATTATAACACAGGCTTTGTTGGGAGTGGAAAGTACCGAATTTGTAAAAGCGTTTACGGTGATTATTCAGTTTGGTGCTATTCTTTCGGTAGTTTGCCTTTACTGGAAGCGTTTTTTCCGTTTAAATCATACCCCATTGCCTGAGGGTGCTTCGCCCCTTAAACGCTTTTTGCATAAGTTTGATTTTTACTGGAAGCTTTTGGTGGCATTTATCCCTGCGGCAGTTCTTGGCCTATTGTTTAGTGACGAAATAGATGCTTTGTTGGAAAGTGTGGTAGTGGTGGCTGTAATGCTTGTGATAGGTGGTATATTTATGCTGTTTTGTGACAGAATATTTTCTAAAAGTGACAAGGACTTTAAGATGACGGAAAAGAAAGCATTTAATATCGGATTGTTCCAGTGTATTGCTATGATACCGGGTGTTTCGCGTTCAATGGCTACTATCGTGGGTGGAATGGCCCAGAAGATGACACGAAAGGATGCTGCCGAATTTTCTTTCTTTCTGGCTGTTCCTACTATGTTTGCAGCTACCGGATACAAGGTGCTGAAACTCTTTTTGGATGGCGGAACAGAAGTATTAATGAACAATATGTCTGCCTTGATCATTGGTAATGTGGTTGCTTTTGTAGTGGCGTTGCTGGCCATTAAGTTCTTTATTAGTTTTGTTACAAAGTATGGATTCAAAGCTTTCGGTTGGTATCGTATTATCGTAGGAGGAACAATTTTAGTGCTGTTGATGTGTGGATATAATTTAGAGATTGCTTAATGAATTTTAAAGAAGGAGAAGTACTTTTTTTCAATAAACCTCTGGGATGGACATCGTTTAAGGTGGTAGGCCACATACGTTATCACATCTGCCGGAGGATGAAAGTAAAGAAATTGAAAGTAGGACATGCAGGTACGTTAGATCCTCTGGCTACGGGAGTCATGATTGTATGTACAGGTAAGGCGACTAAGAGAATAGAAGAGTTTCAGTATCATACTAAAGAGTATATTGCTACCATACAATTGGGAGCTACTACTCCGTCTTATGACCTGGAACATGAGATAGATGCAACTTATCCCACGGAGCATATAACCCGTGAGAAGATCGAAGAAACATTGAAGCAGTTTTTAGGAGAGATTCAGCAGATTCCTCCGGCTTTCTCGGCTTGTAAAGTAGATGGTGCCCGTGCTTACGATCTGGCACGTAAAGGGCAAGAGGTCGAATTGAAGCCTAAATTGCTGGCCATTGACGAGATAGAGTTACTGGCATGTGATTTGGAGAAGATGGAGATAAAAATCCGGGTGGTTTGTAGTAAGGGAACTTATATTCGTGCATTGGCCCGTGATATTGGTGAAGCGCTTCACAGCGGTGCCCATCTGACAGGATTGGTTCGTACCCGCGTAGGTGAGGTTAAATTGGAGGATTGTCTTGATCCCGAACACTTTGCAGACTGGATAGACCAGCAAGAGATTGAAATAACAGAAGATAATTAACGTAATAAGGAGAATAGATATGAAACTGTCACAATTTAAATTTAAGTTACCAGAGGATAAAATAGCTCTGCATCCGATGAAGTACAGAGATGAATCGCGTTTAATGGTACTCCACCGTAAAACGGGTGAGATTGAACATAAGATGTTTAAAGACGTCTTGAATTATTTTGATGATAAGGATGTGTTTATTTTCAATGACACGAAGGTATTCCCGGCTCGTTTGTATGGTAATAAGGAGAAAACCGGTGCACGTATTGAGGTGTTCTTATTGCGTGAGCTGAATGAAGAACTTCGTCTGTGGGATGTATTGGTAGATCCTGCACGTAAAATCCGTATCGGCAATAAACTTTATTTTGGTGACGATGATTCAATGGTGGCCGAAGTAATCGATAATACCACTTCACGTGGGCGTACATTGCGTTTCCTCTATGATGGTCCCCATGACGAATTTAAGAAAGCACTCTATGCGTTGGGTGAAACTCCACTGCCCCACTCTATCATTAATCGTCCGGTAGAAGAAGAAGATGCGGTACGTTTCCAGTCTATCTTTGCAAAGAACGAAGGAGCTGTAACGGCGCCTACTGCCAGTTTGCATTTTAGCCGTGAATTGATGAAACGAATGGAAATTAAAGGCATTGATTTTGCTTATATCACATTGCATGCCGGTTTGGGTAATTTCCGTGATATTGACGTAGAAGACCTTACCAAGCATAAAATGGACTCGGAACAGATGTTTGTTACCGGCGAAGCCGTAAAAACGGTGAATCGTGCCAAAGATCTGGGTAGAAATGTATGTGCCGTAGGTACTACTGTAATGCGTGCTATCGAGAGTACTGTAAGTACAGACGGGCATCTGAAAGAATACGAAGGTTGGACAAATAAGTTTATTTTCCCACCGTATGAATTTACAGTAGCCAATGCGATGATTTCTAATTTCCATATGCCATTGTCTACCCTGTTGATGATTGTTGCCGCTTTTGGTGGATATGACCAGGTAATGGATGCTTATCATGTGGCAATGAAGGAAGGCTATCGTTTTGGTACCTATGGGGATGCAATGTTGATTATAGACTAGGAAAATAACGATTAGTGATTAGTGATAAGTGATTAGTGCCATGCGGCGTATGCTTATCACTAATCACTCATCGCTAATCGTTAATCACTCATCGCTAATCACTCATTATCATGGTTTATTTAGGGCTTGGAACTAATTTAGGAAATAAAGAGCAGAATCTCCGGATGTCTGTACAAAAAATAGAAGAGCGGATAGGGAAGATTGTTTCCCTTTCCGCTTTTTATGTGACTGCTCCCTGGGGATTTGCTTCTGATAATAGTTTTTTGAATGCTGTAGTTTGTGTAGAGACCCCTCTCCGGCCTTTGGAGGTATTGAAGGAAACTCAGGCGATAGAACGGGAGTTGGGGCGTACAAGTAAGTCTATGGGTGGAGTATATTCAGATCGGCTTATAGATATCGATTTGCTGCTTTATGGCGATACAATTATGGATGAAGAAGGATTAATTCTCCCCCACCCTCTAATGGTCGAACGCCGGTTTGTAATGGAACCTCTGGCGGAGATTGCTCCCGATGTGATGCATCCTGTGCTTCACAAAACAATGAAAGAACTTTTTACTTCTTCTTTTTCTCCGCAATAAACTGAGGCAGATAGGCGATGCATCCTATTAATGCTGCATATAAATAATGTAGCTCTGTAAATGGCTTGTGCATCAGTATGCAAATGACATAATAGATTCCTATCGTTACTCCGATGTATGCCAACAAAATAAGTACTCTTTTTATTCTCTTCTTCATACGAAAATGATGTTAATATGGACCAAAGTTAGTAATTAATCAGAAATAATCTCTACCTTTGCATCCGAAATGAAATGTGGAAAGATTTGAGTAGCTTGCAACCACAGAAAAAAATGCTAAAACAACATCCTTTTCTGACGGCTCCGTGCTGATGCTTCTACTCACATTTATCTCCATACTTCTTTTAATTTTTAATTTCTAATTTTTAATTTGAAATGGGATATTTATTCACATCCGAATCGGTGTCTGAAGGACACCCCGACAAAGTGGCCGATCAAATATCGGACGCTGTACTTGACAAACTGTTGGCATTTGACCCCAGTTCGAAAGTAGCTTGCGAAACCTTAGTGACTACCGGACAGGTAGTGCTGGCAGGAGAAGTGAAAACCAGTGCATACATTGACCTACAACTTGTAGCACGTGAAGTAATTAAGAAAATCGGTTACACCAAAGGTGAGTACATGTTTGAAAGTAATTCCTGTGGTGTATTCTCTGCTATCCATGAGCAAAGTGCCGACATCAACCGTGGTGTAGAACGCGAAGACCCGATGAATCAGGGTGCAGGTGACCAGGGAATGATGTTTGGTTATGCTACTAACGAAACGGAAAATTATATGCCGCTTTCTCTTGATCTGGCACATCGTATCCTGCTCGTTTTGGCTGATATTCGTCGCGAAGGGAAAGAAATGACCTATCTCCGCCCCGATGCCAAGAGCCAGGTGACTATTGAATATGATGACAACGGCAAACCCGTGCGCATTGATACAATTGTGGTATCTACCCAGCACGACGACTTTATCCAGCCGGCAGATGACTCTGCAGAGGCTCAGTTGAAGGCCGATGAAGAGATGCTTGCTGTCATCCGTAAAGATGTTATCGAAATACTGATGCCCCGTGTGATTGCTTCTATTCATCACGCAGACGTATTGGCTTTGTTTAATGACAATATCATCTATCATGTGAATCCAACCGGTAAGTTTGTTATCGGCGGTCCTCATGGCGATACAGGTCTTACAGGGCGTAAGATCATTGTAGATACCTATGGTGGTAAAGGTGCACACGGTGGTGGTGCTTTCTCTGGCAAGGATCCCAGCAAGGTAGACCGTAGCGCTGCTTATGCTGCCCGTCATATTGCTAAGAATCTGGTTGCTGCCGGTGTGGCGGATGAAATGCTTGTACAAGTGTCTTATGCTATTGGTGTGGCTCGTCCTATCAACATTTATGTAGATACTTACGGACGCAGTAATGTGAAGATGAGTGACGGTGAAATAGCTAAAAAGATTGACGAATTATTTGATCTTCGTCCGAAAGCTATTGAAGAACGTTTGAAGTTACGTAATCCTATCTACAGCGAAACTGCTGCTTATGGACATATGGGACGTGAACCCCGTGTAGTAACCAAGACTTTCTCTTCTCGCTATCAGCCCACTAAGACTATTGAAGTAGAGCTCTTCACTTGGGAGAAACTGGACTATGTAGACAAAGTGAAAGCTGCTTTTGGCTTGTAAATCAGCGTAGCTTTACAGCTATTTATTTATAGAGAGCCACTCTTCTATGCCATAGGCTATAGAAGGCGGCTCTCTTCTTTTTTAAGAGATAATTTGAAAGTATTCAAGTATAAACGCAAGTTCTCATTTGGATATAACTACATAATATCATTGATTTTATTATTGGTATTTACTTGATAAACAGTGATATAATATACCCTTCTTTAACATAAAATTCCACTTGTATTCCATACTCTGTCCCATCGATTAGTCGTAATTTTAAATTTGATTCATCCGGATACATTTTTTTGAATTCGGACCATTTTTTACTGATCTACCTTACACATTCCTTGTATTTTTTGAACTGCCACAAAAAATCTTCCTGATAAATATTACCTATATATTTTGAAAGATAGTACCCAACCCGGCTGTGCAAAAAGCCATATACTTGCCATGTAAAACAACTGTTCTTTATAACTATAAGATGTACTCTTCTCATGTACTTCCTCCTTGTGAGATAGATTCAAAACATCCGGATGTTTTGAATAAAAACATGGGGATGTTCTGATTTATAACATCCGGGTGTTGTATGTAAGAACATCCGGATGTTTTGAAACTTAAACTCTTGTATTTATGTTTGTAGGTACGCTCTTTTTTCTTCTTTTCAGGTATATAGATTTATACCCTTAAAGAATATATTCTTAGGTATTCATTTTAAATAACCAAAGGTTTTCTATATTTGCAACTATGACACATCTTATAAGACGCGCTATTCTGTTTGCCCTGATAGGGCTATCTTTGTCCTCTTGCTACTTTTCCGGTGGCAATAATCGACTTACTGTCTTGCAACGGGTTGATTCTCTGATGGTAAATCATCCCGATAGTGCTTTATCACTGCTTGAAAGCATTGACAATACAGATACACTTTTACGGGCAGACAGGGCATATTATGCATTATTGCTAACGCAGGCCAAAGACAAGAATTACATAAAACATACTACTGACTCAGTGATGCATAAAGTAGTGGACTATTATGATTCGGGAAATAATGATGTTTTGCGGATGAAAGCTCATTATTATCTGGCCCGGGTTTATCAGGATATGGATAGTGTATCTGCTTCCGTGGGTGAATTCTTGATTGCTTTACAATTGGCTGAGGGTGTGAAGGATTCTGATTTTATCTGTTTGTCTGCTGCTAATTTAGGGCATTTTTTAAAGGAGCATGATTTGCCTGATGAAGCTGATTCTTATTATCAGAGAGCAGAAGAAGTGGCATTATCAAAGAGAGACTCTTTGTATTGGGCATTAGTGTTGATTAATCGAGCTGATATTAGTATGCATAAGGGAAAAGAATATTATGAAGAGGCCGAAATTGAGTTATTGAAAGTACTTGAATTTACAAAAAGTAATGATTACATGTCCGTAAAACGAACTGCTACTAATTCATTGTTATTTTTATATAGTAATATGGGACGGTATGATGATGCTATTCAACTCGGGCGAGAATATATTTATACTCAATCGGATTCTATTAAAAAGATAGATGCTTATTTAATATTGGGTGATGCTTTTTATAATTTGAGCCAGAATGATTCTGCATATTTTTATTTAAAGAAGAGCTTACTTTCTCCTAATTATCATACAAAGTATTGGGCATATAACCTTCTTAGTAATATGGCAGCAGAGAAAGGACTTTTAGTTCAATCACTGCAATGGAAAGACTCTTGCCTCGTTTATGATAATTTGGCTTCTACTTTATCTTATCCTGTAAAAACAATTAAGAGTCTGGAAAGAATGATAAACCAACGTTATCTTATTCAGTATAAATCTCTTGCAAAGTGGCAATGGCTCGCTATTTCTTTCATTGTTACTATATTAATATTGTCGTTGATTTATTTTGTATGTAAACGGAAAAAATATCGTAAGAGACTTATGCAATTGAATGAAGAGCGATCTTCGATGAAAGAACTTTTTAATAACAAATTGGCTGAGATACAACGTTTGCACGAACTCATAGGGCAGTGTGAAGGGGATAAAGCGAAGATCTATGTGTTGGATAAGCAGTTAAAAACGGTATATGCTGAGAGAGACAATTTGCTTGATAAACTTATTCATTCTCTTCCCGTCTTTAAGAGCTTGATTTTAATGATAGAGAGAAATAAGGATGAGAAAGGATCAAAAGAAATAATAGACATTAAGCTTTGGGGAAAGATAATATCAGAGTTGGATGATATTACTAATAACTTTACCATAAGGTTGTCCGATCAATTTCCTATGTTGAAGAAAGATGATATTCACTTCTGTTGTTTGCTGAAAATGGGATTTAAATATTCGGATATTGCTTGTCTTTGTGGACGTACCATTAATATGATGTATAAGCGGCGTGACCTGGTGATTGAAAGGATCGAGTTAAATATTTCTTCATCTTTAGAGACTTTTATTAAGGTATATTGATTGAAATTGGAGGAGTATTCATGTAAATTACACTTTTCTATTTTTATTTTATTTATTAATTTATTGTAAATCAGTTGTTTGTGGGTTTGTACTTTAACAAATAACTACACATGTATTATACCCTGATTTGTGAATAATTCGTGTAATTTTGACAGTAAATATAAAACAAAAATATTATGGCAAAATTATTCTTCTTTTTATTCATTATTTCTACTGCATTGTATAGTCAGCCGGTTGCGGCTGAAGAAGTTCTAAAAGATGATGTAACGAATGGGCTGGTATGGTATTCGGTTCCTGTAAGAGGGCACTCTTCAAATTCAAGTGATGATAAAATACTACGTAGTCCAGCCCTTACTCCTGTTAAGGCTTTCATGTGTGAGAAAACGATGCGTCTTGATTTTTCGTCTTCCATTAAAGATGTTATTATTACAGTAGTTAATGCTTCTACGGGCGAAGTGGTTTATTCTGAGAATTTTGCTACGCCGGAGGTGGTATTTATAAACTTAGATGCAGAAGAGGCTGGTGATTATCGATTGGATGTTACGGGGGATGCTACTGCTTTATGGGCTGAATTCTCGTTATAATGATGTATATCTACTTAAAAAGTACTATGGTGTTAGTATTTAAATTAGGAGATGGCTACAAGTATGGAAAAGTGAATTTATCAGCAATGAAATAACTATAATATACTTGTAAGACAATTTTGAGAAGATGTCTGAAATATAGATGTTGAAAGAAATCTGGAGGAGGGATACTTAAGTTGCTTTTAATCATTTATATGTAAGACATCTTTTTATTATTCTTTGTTGCCTGTATATGTGTGATTTTTCTGAATTAATATGTCAGTCAGGAGATTATATTATTATTAATAAAAAAAATGTATTATGAAAAACTTTAATTTTTTACTTATGCTCTGTGGGGCAGTAGCTTTCGCTTCTTGTAGTGAGAGTAGTTTGTTGGGAGATAATGAGATGGCTTTAATAGAGTTGAATCAAACTTACGAGTTAGCTGAAGCAGATTCAAAAGGGTTAGACGATGATAATGACGGTCCTAAGATAGAGACCATAGCGGATGAAGCTACGATAAAGGAGTCGATGGATAAGTATATAACGGAGATGATGAATAGGCAGTCTAATGCAAAAGAGAGGGTTACCCGTTCTGCTGATGGACTTGACGGTCTTGTCGGTGTTTTTAAAGTTGGTTCATGTGGCTCTTATAAGGAGTTGGAGATTAAGCTGGATTGTGAGGATAAGAGAACTATTTCAAAGGTTACTGGTAAAGTGGGTGATTCTTCTGTTGATAAAAATGGAAATGTTTCATTCCGCTTTTGTTTGACAGAGGCAAATAGATTCTATCCCGGAGGCGTTCTTTTAATAAATAGTCATTCATATTCGAATAAAGCCGTACTACGTCACCATGATGTGGAAGATAGTAATCCCAGTAACCAAGTTTATATAAATGGTGCTGAGCAAACAGATTGGTTTGTAGGGAAATTTACATCTGTTACAAAAGATGATGCTGTGCTTGCCTGGGAACCTATAGGGAATAGACCTTGGAATGTGCCGGTAGGACCTGCGTATATTCAATATGGCCTTGTTGTTCTTCCTTCGCAATCTTGTGGAAGAATTTTAGTAGATGATGAAGATAAAAATAACAAGAATTGGGTGAAGTTATATGAAAATGGAGTATATACAGATTTACTCAATGAAGCGGGGCGTGACCATTATGGTATTTTAGTTGGTGAGAATACTGAATATTGTATTGGTTTAAGTACCGAAGGTAGCTTTGTTTATTAGTTATATATAAATTAATTGGCTATGTTTCTTTTGTAACAACAAGAAGCATGGCCTTTTTTAAATATTGGGGTGTTGATATGAAGCTTTTTTTATTATCTTTATTGTTCTTATTAATCTTGTCATGTTCTATTGATAAAAAGAGAAATATTGTTGCAGAAGTGAATGGGGAAGAAATTTCTCTTTTTGAATTATCTCAATTGACAAAACAGGAAACATTTGATTTATTGAACCTTGCTTATGATATAAAATGTAGAGCGTTGGATAATCTGATAAGTCAGAAGCTTCTTGAAGGTGAGGCGGATAGAATGGGCTTTACAGTGGATCATTATCTTGATGAATATATCGCAAGACGTGTTTCCGGTGGTGAAGATAGTCTACTTAAACGTTATGGATTGATTGATGATCAGGTGCTATATGATAAGAAGAGTTTGTATTCTGTTAATAGTGGTGCAATAGAAGGACGTGTATTACAAAAAAATAAACTACGTTCTATTCTTATTCACGAATTAGTGGATTCTTTAACGAAAGCAGCAAAAATAGAAAAGTATGTATATCCTCCTAAAAGGCCCGATTGTGTTGTGGAAGATTTATGTACATATTATAGAGGTAATGAGAAAGCACCTGTGAGCTTGATTGTTGCTTCAGATTTTAGTTGTGAAAGATGTGTGGATTTTCATAAAACACTGAACCGTATTTTCGATAAATATCAAGAGAAAGTGCGATTTGGATATATAAATTTCTCAGATGCTCCTACGTTTGCAGCGTTAGCCTGTGAAGCAGCAGCAAATCAAAATAAGTTTTGGGAGTTTCATGACTCTATTTTTGAACACGGTGGACACGTTGATTCTGCATTCGTTTTTAATCTGGCACGGGATGCAGGATTAAAGGTTGATAAATTTGAGGAAGATTTATCATCTTCTGCTATTTATGATAGATTGGATCAGAATATAAGTGAATTGATGAGAAGAGGACTTTTTGCTACTCCTACCATTGTAATTAATAATAGGTTGATATATATAACAAATTCCTATGAAGAACTATCCAGATTATTAGATATAGAATTACAAGCGCTATGAAAAAAGAGTTACTACTTATCTGTTTTTTATCTATAGGTATCTCAGCCATAGCTCAGAATCTTATAGTAAGTGGGAGGGTAACAGATGCTTCTACCGGCGAGATACTATCTGACGTGAATATAGTAGATAAAAAAGCAGGGGTAGGAGTAACTTCCAATGCATATGGTTTGTATTCAATACGGGTGAAAGAGGGTGTCTGTATTCTTCAATGTTCCATGTTGGGCTATAAGCCTCGTACAGATACTTTGGACATTCGTACTAATAAAACGGTTGATTTTATGTTGCAACCGGATTACTATCAACTTGAACAAGTTGAAGTTGAAGGGACCCGTATGCATTCCGGGCAGTTTAAGCTTGAACAGAAAGATATTAAGGCCATTCCGGTAGCGGGAGGTGAACCTGATTTGCTGAAGGCTTTACAATATTTGCCGGGAGTAGCTGCAGGAAATGAAGGAACAAATAACCTTTCTATTCGCGGGAGTGACCAATGGGGAAACTTAGTGTTGCTGGACGAAGCGGTAGTCTATAACCCCAATCATGCTCTTTCGTTTTTTTCGGTGTTTAATAATGATGCTATACAAAAGGTAAACCTTTATAAGTCTTACTTTCCATTGACCTATGGAGGTAGAAGTTCTGCTGTGATTGATGTAAGGATGCGGGAAGGAAACAGTAAAAAGAGAAAAGGGAGCGGAACGGTAGGGCTAATAGCTTCTAAGGTGATGTTAGAAGGACCTTTTAAAGATGGAAAAGGATCATACCTGGTGTCTGGTAGGGTGGCTTATCCGGGAGTGATTGTAAGTTTATTGGGGAAGCCGGGACTGAAGAGTACACAAATGACTTTTTATGATCTGAATGCCAAAGTGAATAGAGTATTGAGTGACCGGGACCGGATTTATTTCTCTGTCTATAGCGGAGGAGATCATACGGTTTTTGATCGTTTGGTGCAGGGATATGGCATGGATTGGGGCAATGCAACGGCTACATTAAGATGGAATCACGTTATCAATGAAAAAGTGTATGCCAATTGCAGTGCGATATTTAGTAACTACTATTATCGTTATAAATCACTGAGGGATGGATTGCGGTATCTCTGGAAGTCGAATATGCAGTCTTATCAGTTGAAATATGATCTGGAATATGCTCCTTCCAATACTTTGAGAATAAAATCGGGATCGGCCTTACATGTATTCAGTACGATGCCCGGTAGTGTGGGAAAATACGGGGATATGTCCAATGTTGTACCCTACAGGATGGAGCGTCGTAAAATGCTGGATGCAGCTTTGTATGGAGAAGTTCAATGGCGTTTCTGGTCTGATTTTCAGTTAGATGCCGGAGTCAGAGTTTCGACTTTATCTGCTTCTGGTAGTGTGTTGTACAAGTCGCATACATTCTTTCTGGCAGAACCTCGCGCAGAACTTTCCTGGCGGTTGGATCATAATAGTCGGTTGAGTGTCTCTTTTAACCAGGCTTCACAAAACTTGCATATGCTTTCTAATTCTTCGGTAGGACTTCCGTCTGATATGTGGTTACCGGTAAATTCTATATTAAAGCCAATCACAATGAGGCAATTTTCAGGAGGGTATGAAAGGGATTTGTGGAATAAGAGGTGTACGTTTTCTGTAGAGGGCTACTATCGGAAATCAGATGGAATAATAGATTATAAGGATAACGCAGATCTGTTTCTTAACAATCGGATAGAAGAGCAGGTTTTGACAGGTGAATCGAATGGTTATGGAGTAGAGTGCTCCTTGGCGAAAAACAGTGGTAGCATTACTGGTAGAATCAGTTACACCTACTCCAGGTCATACAATCGTATTGCGGGTATTGAAGAGGGAAAGCAATATCCCTCTATACTGGATCGCCCGCATAATCTGAAGTTATTTCTGAACTATGCTATAAACCCCAAGTGGGATTTATCTTCAACTTTTTCTTATTGCTCCGGGATGAATCTGACCTTGCCTGTCGGGCAATATCAATTCGACGGTTTTTTGTACTATATTTATTCCTCTCGTAATGGTTATCGCGCGCCGGCTTTCCATCAGTGGGATATGTCGTGCACATATCATTGGCTGAAAGGAGATATTTCATTATCGATCATCAATATATACAATAGGAAGAATGTATTTTCTATGTATGCTGCTAGAAAAGGATCGATGAGACCTCAGGTTTATAAGATGTATTTGTATGGAATTGCTCCTTCTCTATCCTATAGTTTTAAATTCTGAAGCTGATGAAAAAGATTTATTATAAATTGTGTTTACTGCTGTTTGGCATGGGCCTGTTTTGTGCTTGTGAAGAAGAAATGACCCTGAAGCCTGATGCGGGGATGCTTGAAGGAATTGTTTTTGATGGTTATATTACGAATTTGGCTCCTCCTTATTTCTTTCGTCTTACACACCCTTCTTGTTTGCAGGAAAATAAGCTGTCGGGAAAATATATTCATTATGAAAATATTGTCGGAGCTGAAGTTATAATTACGGATGTAACTACTGGCATTAAAGATACGTTGGTGCAACCTGCCTGTAGGCCTCATCGTGATGATGTTTTCATGTATATATCCTATTATGATTATTATCGGAAGAGGACGATAACAGAGACGCGTTATTCGGGAAATGGCGAAGGATTGTACATTACAACCCGGCTTTATGGGATAGAAGGGCACACTTATACTCTTGATATTAAATACAAAGATAAGCATTACTCAGCACGGGAGATGATGGTGCCTGGAACGTCTATTACAGATTTGAAAGCATTGGAAGTGGATTTGGGTGTTAAAGGTAAGACCTTGGCACCCTGCATTAGCTTTGTCAATAGGCCGGAAGAAGATAATTATTATATGTTGACATATACCGCAAGTAGTATCAGAGGGCCACATTATAGTAGTTTAGATGACATTACTCAAGGTGCTCCGGGCGCACATTTTTCCATATTAAGTGATAAATATCTGGATGAAGAGGTAAAGGATTTTCTTGTTGGAGAAGGAGATGCAGGTGCCAGCTATGATCCTCCGGGTAGTGATTATTATGCTTTAGACTCTTTATTTGTACACATGATGTCTATTTCCAAAGATTGTTACGATATATATGATCAGATGATACGACAACTGCGAACCGATGGTGGAGCTTATACGCCTCGTCCTGCGAATATAAAAAGTAATATTAGCGGAGGTGTTGTCTGGGGATGCTTTAGGGTTAGTGCAGTGACAGAGAGAGGAATTGCCGTAGAGAGACAATAAGAATCTACTTCAAGATTTGAAGAAATGAAACATAGAAATGATTATTTTGGGACACATTTTAAGGCATATATGTATTAAGACATCTTTTTGCTTTATTATTATAGAATTTTGTTTATCTTTAGAGGTTTATTGGCTGTTGTTATATTTCTGATACATATCACTGATTTTGGATGTCTAATCTTAAAATACATTTACTTATGAAAAAGATTTTATGTTTTACATGTCTGCTGTTTGTCTGTTCATTCGCATCTGCTCAATTAACAGTGAATCCTAATGGTAATGTTGCTGTTAAAAGTGGAGTAACTCCTTTATCTACGATAAGTGTAAATGGGAATGGTAATACGGAAAGTGATGTTTTTGTTAAATCAACGAAAAGAGGTATAATGGTACATCGTACAGGAGTAGCACCGAATGGTGGGTGGGGGATCGGTATAACAGGAGATGCTACGCCTGAGGCAAATTCTTTCAATATAGGTACACGTGGATATACCGTTGCCAGTTCACCTTTAGGAGGTGGGCGTGCGTATGGGGTATTTGGAAGAGCCGGGAATTGTACTTCCGGGTATAACTTTGGTGTTTTAGGAGCTCTTGATGGTTCTGTCAATGGAGCGGGTATATATGGCACTTCCAATGCTTATGATTGGGGAGAATCTGTTCCGGGGCGTTATGCCGGCTTTTTCAGAGGCAATGTATACGTGACTGGTAGTATTTATGGCCAGCTATTGACTCCTACGGCTACTTCTCAGCAAAGCTTGTCTCCTTTATCGAGGGTTTCTGCTGCTGATGTGAGTGTAACAGATAAGCTCAGCCTGTTGAATTCTGTTCGCTACAATTTAGAGCAACCTACCGCACAGAATGTTTCCAAGGTTAGAAATGCAGGCGATAGCCTGGCAATTAGTTCTTTGGAACTTTCGGTGGAAGAGGCTCAGGCTTATTCTAAAGCGCATTATGGCTTTGTTGCGCAGGAACTGAAAGAAGTATATCCCGATCTGGTGTATGAAAATGCACAAGGCGAACTGAGCATTAATTATATTGAAATGATTCCTTTATTGGTACAATCTATCCAAGAGTTGGCCATGGAAGTGAATAATCTGAAATCAGATAAAGGCCTTACGAGAGCGGCTGTATCAAAAGGTGGAGATGATGACTCTTCTTCTGAGTACAGGGATATCATAGCACCGGAATTATTTCAAAATATGCCTAATCCTTTTACAGATAATACGGTGATTAAATATATTATTCCACAAGATGCCCAAAAAGCCAATTTACTTATCTATAATATGAGCGGTAAACAAATTGAGCAATTCACTTTATCTCAAAAAGGTGAGGGCTCTGTTACTTTGGCGGGTAGCCAACTGGAGGCAGGTATGTATTTGTATTCTTTGATCGTTGATGGAAATGTGATTGATGTGAAAAGAATGATCCTAACTAAGTAGGAGAAATTAGGACTAAACTATTGCTATTATTAATAACTTTAAAAACACACACTCATGAAAACTAACAATGCAATTTTCATCTCAATTATTCTTTTCTTCTGCTGCTCAGCGAGTCATGCACAATTGAAAGTACTTTCAAATGGTAAAGTTGGAATTGGTACTACTACTCCCAAGTACAGCCTTCTGGATATTGGAAAGGCAGGTACTGCCGGCGGATTGACCATTTATAACAGCGCATTGTCCAATCCTCTTCTTTTTAAATTATATTCTAACGGAGATTATGGCTATTTAAATTTTGGAGGAGTAGCAAAACATGGAATAACAATCTGTAAAGATGGTGGTATTGGTCTTGGAGCCGATCCTTCTATAGAATTAGAGACTCCTGAGTATATTAATATATACACTTATGGAGAGAGAGCTGCATTAATGGCTTATGCGAAGTACCCCTATGATTATGGTGATATCATAAAAGTTTATTCATGGCGTGATACCGATATGGCTTATGTTGTAAGAGACGTGCGTAATGGTGGGAGTCCGCTTGTTTTTTATGTAGCCGGTGATGGAAGTGTCTATTCAAAGGGTAGTATACTGACAGCCTCTGATGAATCCTATAAAGAAAATATAAGTTCAATAAACAATAGCCTGAATACGATCAGACAAATGAGAGGTGTTACCTATAAGCTAAAGGTACAGGCTGATGAATCAACTACTGCAAGCACTCTTCAAAGTGATGTTTCTTCCAGAGATACTTTATCCGCTCAGTCTCCTGTACCGGTTGAAATCGTTAATAAGATAAAAGCTGAAAAGAAAAGAAAGAAGTCCGGTTTTATCGCTCAGGAATTGGAAGAAATATTCCCGGAAGCTGTTTATACATTACCCAATGGAAAGAAAGCCATTGCTTATTCTGAAATTATTCCTCTATTAGTGGAAGCCATCAAAGAACAACAAAACGAAATAGATAAGCAGCAGAACGAAATTGATGAATTAAGACAATCTAAGATCGTTCAAACCAGATCTGCTATTGGTGCTGTAGATGAACAATCAGATGTAAACTCATTGCTGGATGAAAAGCTGAAAGCCAAACTTTATTCCAATATACCCAATCCTTTTAAGGAGCAGACTACCATTTCTTTCTTTATCCCCGAAACATCTTCCAGAGCCAGTATTCATATCTATAACCTTCAAGGAAAACAGATAAAACAGCTCAATATTGAGTCACGAGGAAATGGTTCGGTAACTATCAATGGCTATGAGTTGACTCCGGGAATGTATATGTATTCGTTGATTGTAGATGGCCAAGAAGTTGATACGAAAAAGATGATATTAACTGAATAAATGTGAGGTAATTATGAATAGGATATTACAATTTTTGATTTTCATATTTTGGAGTACTTTATTGTATTCCCAAAATATTGTGATTGATGGAGTTACCTTTTCAGCAGATGGAAGTATATTGATAAAGTTTCCTACAGATAAGTTCTATAAAGAATATATAATACCGGAAGGTACAAAAATTATAGGTAAAAAAGCATTTGCAGGAGCTCAAATAGGGGAAGTGACATTCCCGACTACATTAACTCATATAAACGATTCTGCATTTTACAATGGTCCATTTGATTTCATTCTTACAGGGAAATTCCCCATTATTGGAAATCGTGTTTGGAGTAGAGGAAGACGTTTTGTAGTTACTGAGAGCAATCCTTATTGTCGAGTATCGGACGATAATTTTGTTTATTCCAAAGATGGGAAAACTGTATACATAGCTTTTGGGTATATGGCAGGGAATATGGGGTATGTTGAAATAATTGACAGGTATACATTTCAGGATTGTTATTTTGCTTATGGAATTATTTATATTCCTGGTAGTGTGCGTTTGATTAGAGAGCATGCCTTTGATGATATTAAACCTGCCTTGCCAACACGTTCAGAGCCTTCGTATTATAATTTTGAATTTACTTGTGATGCACTGACTCCTCCCGAATTGGAAGGTGAAGTGTTTACTGAAAACAATGTTGGTAATAGTACTTTATTGGTTCCAAAAGAGTCTGAGGAATTATATAAAAACACTTCTCAGTGGAATACATTCGGAACTATAAAAGGGTATACTCCTGGACCTCCACAAGGAATTTCTGAAAATTCAGTTTCTTCTTTGAAAGTTAATCGTGTGGATGGAGCAATTTACATAGAAGCTTTAAAGCCATTGGAAACAGTAAGATTAATCGATCTAAATGGAAGTGTTGTATATGAAAAGAATAGGGTTAATAGTAATAACACTACTTGTGATATTTCTTCTCTTGATGGATTTTTCGGTTTATTACATGTGATTTTTAAAGACGGAGATAGTGAAGTTCTCAAATTAAGCTTTTAATTAATTTAATCGGAAAGAATTATGAATAGAATATTACAATTTTTGATTTTTATGTTTTGGGGTACTTTATTGTATTCTCAAAATGTAGTTGTTGATGGAGTTACCTTTTCAGCAGATGGAAGGACTCTAATAAAATATCCTACAGATAAGTTTTATAAAGAATATGTAATACCTGAAGGTACTGAAATTATAGGTAAAAAAGCATTTGCAGGAGCTCAAATAGGGAAAGTGACAATCCCGACTACATTAACTCATATAAATGATTCTGCATTTTATAATGGTCCATCTGATTTTATTCTTATGGGGAAGTTCCCCATTATTGGAAATCGTGTTTGGGCCAATGATAGGCATTTTGAAGTTACTGAAGGCAATCCTTATTGCCAAATATCAGGAAATGGTTTTGTATATTCCAAAGATGGTAAAACTATACATATAGCTCCTATAGATATACGTGGTTATTTGGAAGATATTGAAATAATTGATAGATATGCTTTTCAAGATTGTTACTTCCGTTATGGATATGTTGATATTCCTAATAGTGTGTATTTAATTAGAGAACATGCTTTTGATGATATAAAACCTAATTTGCCAACACGTTCAGAGCCTTCGTTTTATAATTTTGAATTTACTTGCGATGCATTGACTCCTCCCGAGTTGGAAGGTGAGGTGTTTACTGAAAACAATGTTGGCAATAGTACTTTGTTTGTTCTAAAAGATTCTGAAGAATTATATAAAACTGCTTCTCAGTGGAATACGTTTGGGACTATAAAAGGGTATACTCCTAGACCTCCACAAGGAATCTCTGAAAATTCAGTTTCTTCTTTGAAAGTTAATCGTGTGGATGGAGCAATTTACATAGAAGCTTTAAAGCCATTGGAAACAGTAAGATTAATCGATCTAAATGGAAGTGTTGTATATGAAAAGAATAGGGTTAATAGTAATAACACTACTTGTAATACTTCTTTTCTTGATGGATTTTTCGGTTTACTACAGGTTATTTATGAGGATGGAGATAGAGAAGTTATCAAATTAAACTTTTAATTAATTTAATCGGAAAGAATTATGAATAGAATATTGCAATTTTCGATTTTCATATTTTGGGGCACTTTATTGTATGCTCAAAATTTAGTTGTTGATGGGGTTATCTTTTCTGCAGATGGAAGTACATTAATAAAGTTTCCTACAGATAAGTTCTATAAAGAATATATAATACCGGAAGGAACGAAAATTATAGGCAAAAAAGCATTTGCAGAAGCTTGGGTTGAAAAAGTGACATTGCCAACTACATTGACTCATATAAACGATTCTGCATTTTATAATGGCCCATCCGATTTCATTATTACAGGGAAGTTTCCAATTATTGGAAATCATATTTTTGGATTAGCCACTCAAAGGTGCTTTGAAGTTAGTGAAGGTAATCCTTTTTGCCAAGTATCAGAGAATGGCTTCGTTTATTCAAAAGATGGGAAAATAGTACATATAGCTCCTGGAGTTATAGTTGGTTATTTGGAGGATATTGAAATTATTAACAGGTATACATTCCAAGATTGTTACTTTCGTTCCAGAATCTATATTCCTAGTAGTGTACATCTAATCCGAGAGCATGCATTTGATGACATTTGTAGGAGTGTACCAACACGTTCAAATTCATCATCTTATAATTTAAATTTTAGTTGTGATGCATTAACCCCTCCTGAATTGGAAGGTGAAGTTTTTACTGAAGACAATGTTGGTTATAGCACTTTATTTGTTCCAAAAGGATGTGAGGAATTATATAAAGCCACTCCTCAATGGAATACATTCGGAACTATAGAAACTCCTCGCCCTCCACAAGGGGTTTCTGAAAATCCAGTTTCTACTTTGAAAATTAATCAAAAGGATGGAACGATTTACATAGAGGCTCTGAAATCGATGGAAACAGTGAGGTTGATAAGTTTGAGCGGGAATGTTGTATATGAAAAGAATAGGATTGATAATAGCAACACGACTTGTAAGATTTCTTTTTTTGATGGATTTGTTGGTTTATTGCAAGTGATCTATAAAGATGGAAATAGAGAAGTTATTAAATTAAATTTTTAAAGATATGACACGTTACTTTTTTATTGTTATATTTATTCTGATTTCAATACAGCTTAAAGCCCAATTATCAGAATCAATTCGTGTAGAGGAGTCAGATCTTTCTTTTTCGCGCATGGAAGAATTTGATTGTGTTACGTGGAATAAAAGTTCTGAGTTTGTAGAACGGATAAATGCTCCTAAACTTCCGGTTATTATAGAATCGTTTGTTATTCCTTTTGGTGCGCAGGTTGCTAATATTGATGTAGTTGTTAAAGAAAAAAACTTATTGGATAGAAGTTTGTTGATTTTACCTGTTGATCCTCCTATTTCAATAAGAAATGATTTCGCAACATTATCACTAAATCTGGATAGCACTATTTATAATTCGTCTCTTGCCTATCCTACAGAGAATGTGAAGATCATTTCTGATACATACGAACATGGATATCATGTGGTGACAGTTGAAATTTGCCCTTTTGAATATATTCCTCTAAATAAAGCATTGTCATTATTGGATTTGGCATTCACAATTAATTATATACAGACACGGGGAGTTACTGAATATCCACAATACCAATCGTCTAAATCTGCAAATCGTGCCTATAATTTTGTTTATTCTAAAGTAAAGAATAAGCAAGACATAAATCGTTTTTCAAATCAAAGAACTGGAGTCGTATCCAATGAGTCGTTAAATATGAATGAAAGGAATTTAAGTGTTTCTGATGCGACAGTAAACATAATTCCTGAGTATTTGATTGTGACTAATAATGAGTTAAAAACCACTTTTCAACGTCTGGCAAATTGGAAAACGAAAAAGGGAGTGCCATCTGTCGTCATGACAATAGAAGAAGTGCAGGCACAAAATGAAGGATGTGATCTTGCTGAGAAAATAAGAAATTATCTGAAGAAATGTAGACAAGAATGGGGAGATGATTTCTTTGTTCTTTTAGGGGGGGATACTAATATTATTCCACCAAGAATGGCTACTAATGGACCTGACCGTGATGATTATAGATATAATAAATATAAAAATGATTCAACTATTCGGGCACAAGATTTATATTATACGGCATTGGATGGTAATTGGAATATGAATAATAATCATATTTACAACGAGTATTATCAATTTTTAAATCCTAATACGGGAAAAGACGTGATTATTAATATTGATCAAGCTGATTATGGAAGGGATATATATTTAGGACGTGCTCCCGTAAAAAACACCAGTGAGGCTGAAAATTTTGTGAATAAAGTGTTACTGTATGAGAAAGCTAATGCAAATATTGATTATTCCTATATTCTTAATTCTCTTAATATAGATGCGTTCATTATTAAAGATGAAAATACAGGCTTCTTGAGTGATGATGCAAGGAGTTCTATTTATGGTTATTATAGTTCATATCCTCAATTACATCGTTGGTTTCTTTTTGACCATTACAATTGTACCTGTAATAAACATTCAGCGTATACGGGGGCCTCTCACGGGGAGGAGCTGAATAAAAACAATTTTATGGCTGCGCTTCAAAACGGGGGAAATTCGGGATATAATCATTTTCATTTAGTTTATCACATGGATCATTCTTCTCCAAGAGGAATGGGAGCTTCTTCTCTAGATAAAAATGAGGCAATACATAATACGGATGTAGATCAGTTGACAAACGGAAATTATTTACAGATAGTATTGTCCAGTGGTTGTGAACCGGCTACTTTTAATGAAGATTGTATTGCAGAACATTTCATTAATAATTCCAATGGTGGTGCGGTCGCATACATGGGAAATGCAGATCGAGGGTGGGATAATGAGTATCGTCAGCTTGATAGATTATTAAAGGCTTTATATTCCAATGAATCGATTTATCATAATTTGGGCTATGTATTTCAAGCGACTATTGGCAGTAGGAATAGTGATAATTGTCGGCTAACCCTTTTGGGAGATCCGGAGATGCCTGTATGGACAGCAGTTCCACAAACGTTGAATGTATCTGTCACTCCCAATACGATAACTAATGGTGAGAATACAATTTCTATACAAATCAATAATTTGCCTGCAAATCAGGAGGCACTGGTCTGTTTAATGAAAGAAGGAGAAGGATATTCTACTTTAACTATAAATGACCGGGCGGTACATTCTTTTACTTTTACTCCGTATACATCCGGTGTGGTTGATGTTACGGTTACTACAAACAATTTCCGTCCTTTTGAAACAACGATTCCCGTCAGTGTAAGTCCGAAAGCGGTTCTTCATATTTCAGATTTGGTATTTGATGATGATAAAACGGGAGGTAGTAATGGGAACAATGATAAACAACTGGATGCAGGAGAAACGGTTGAGCTTTCTGTTGCGTTAAAAAATGAAGGAAGTACGGTTTCGGATGTTGTGACAGGAAAATTAACTTGTAATTCTTCGGAAATCAGTATGATTAATGATGTGGTTTCATTTGGTAAAATCAATGCAGGAAGTAACCAGGTGTCGGGTACAAAATTTGTATTTACTATTGATAAGAACTGTAGAGAGCATCTCAAGAGTGCTCAGGACCCGATAGAGTTTACTTTAAAGATACAAAATGGTACGAATTACGTTAATGAGAAATTCCTGGTGGATGTTTTTGCTCCTGAAATAGAAATTGGTAATCAAAAGATTACTTGGACAAGTAATGGAAATGCGACAGTTGAGGCAGGAGAAACAGTGAAGATGAATATTGATTTAATGAATATGGGGAAGGCTGTGGCTACAGGAGTGAAGGCTGTGCTTATCTCAAACAATGCCCAGATATCGTGTTCATCTACACCAATTGTATATCCAGCTATTCCTTTTGCTGAGACTAAGAGTAATACGATTGCTTTCCAATTTCAGACAGCAAGTAATTATACAGGAGGGTTGAACTTAACATTACAGCTTAGTAATGAGTATGGAAAGACCTGGAGTTTTCCGGTGAATCCATTGTTGCGACCTGCTGTGATTGATGTATCAACCATTAATACCCTCTCTTATAGTTCTTCGATAAATGTGTATTGGACACCAGTAAGCAATGTGGTCGGTTATAACATATATCGTAGCAATAATGGCGAAAATGGTGTCTATCAGAAATTGAATAAATTCCCTCTGACTGCTGCCTATTACTTGGATGATAATCTTGCTAAACTTGCTACTTATTATTATAAAATCTCAACAATCTCATCTAATGGGAATGAAAGTAGCTGGAGCCCGGCTTATCGTACATGGACTTCGTATCCGGTAGTCAGTCCGTTCCCACGACGAATTTCTACTGGTGCTTATTCATCTGTATCCAGCCCTAATATTGCAGATGTAGATAATGACGGTAAACAAGAAATATTCTGGATTTACGAAGATCGGTATGAAACTCGTACCAGCTATTTGATGGGATTCCGGCCTACGGGTGAGGAGTTGTTTGATATTGATGGAAATGTAACTACAGTCAGCGGTTTTGCTAAAACACCAACAATGCTTACAGGACAAGTGGCTTTTGGAGACTTAGCTGGGAATGGGGAACAAAATATTGTAGTATCTACGTGGGACGATCTATACAGAGATAAAAACGCTGTTCGCTGTTATTCTCCATTTGATAAGGATGGAGATCATAAACCGGATTTGTTATGGGAAAAAAAGATTCCTTATTCGATGTTTCAAAGTCCTGTAATAGCCAATTTAGATGGGAGTTCGGATGGAACGATGGAGGTTGTTATTAAATCACATCAGACTTCTGATATTTTTATTCTGGATCATAATGGTAATGAATTGAGGCGAATAAATCCGAATGTTAATGATGGTAGAAGTTGTAACTATTCTGCTTTAACTGTTGCTGATCTGGATAACGACGGCCAAATGGAAATTATAGCTTCTTATGATTCTTTGGGTATTTATATCTGGCGGCAGGATGGAACTCCTTTTACAACGAATCCATTTTGGGGAGCAGGTATTCTTAGGTTGGCATCTGCTCCAGTAGTATGTGATTTGAATGAGGATGGAAAAAAAGAAATATTGTTCTCGCAGCGGCAAATGGCCGAGAGTCATATTTTCGCTATTAGCTTGGAGGGTGATAAAACGGTTGCCGGTTGGGATGGTACGCAGACTATTCCGTATACGGTTAATGTTGTTGGGTCTACTCTTGATCATACTCTGTCTGTGGGTGATATTAATAATGATGGTCACCTGGAAGTGGTTATATTAGGTCATGAAATGGTGAAGGCATGGAAGCATACAGGTGATTTTCTTTTTAGTAAACCTATTAATGGATTGTTTCCACAAGAGAATTATGCAGCCAATATAGATGCTCCTGTTTTGGCCGATGTGGATGGAGATGCTATACCGGATGTTGTTTTTTGTTGTAAAAACTTTATTTATGCTTTACATAATGACGGAAGTGATATTGTAGGGTTTCCAATAATATCGGATGAAGGATTTCTGGTGGCCCCTTGTGTGGCAGATATTGATAACGATGGTAAAAATGAGCTAATTGCCGGTAATGAAAAAGATTTGTATGTGTGGAAGACCGAAGGTATTCCTACAGCAATAGAATGGGGCGTTTATCGTGGTAACCCACAAAATACCGGAGAGTATTTTCCGACAGTTTGTAAACCGATGCTGGTAAATGCCAATGAAACATGGGATGGGGAATCTCCGTGTGGAAATGTGGTATTGCAGTCGGGACGCTTGGTGGTTCCAGGTGGTAAGACGATGACGCTGAATAATACTTCTGCGGTGATAGTTCGTTCGGGAGCTACGCTTGAAGTGGATGGAGGTAATATCTTGAATGCACGGCTTATGGTGCAGAAAGGGGGTACAGTGGTTGTCAAAAACAACGGCCTGATTAAGTTACGAAGCGGTGCCGGATTTGAGATGGAGAATGGCGCAGTGCTGGATTTACCTTGTGGGGCGATTGATGTACCTTAAATGATATTTATAGAGTGGACTTAAAAAGATGTCTGAAATATGGATGCTAAAGGAAAACTGGAGGAGGGATACTTAAGTTTCTTTTAATTATTTGTATTAAGACATCTTTTCTTTTTGCTTGAGATATACGTTTTCTTGTATATGCGTTACTCTCTGAATTAATATTTCTGTTTTTAATTCTTGGCCTCTTTTGTGGTTATCTTGATGAAATCCTGTACTTTTGCAAGCGTAACTAATGAGAGAGCCAACTTATGAACCAGATAAATTCAGTATGCGTCTACAGCGCATCAAGTACCAAGATAGATGAGGTTTACTTTAATGCCGCCCGACAGTTGGGACAATTGCTTGCTAAACGCCGTATCCGGCTCATTAATGGGGCAGGTAGTCTCGGGTTGATGCGTTCGCTGGCAGATGCTGTTCTTGAAAATGGTGGAGAGGTGACCGGAGTGATCCCGAAGTTTATGGTAGAACAGGGTTGGCATCACACAGGATTAAGTAAACTGGTAGAAGTGGAAAGTATGCACGAGCGCAAACAATTGATGGCTGATTTGAGTGATGCCGTTATTGCGTTGCCCGGTGGTTGTGGTACATTGGAGGAGTTACTCGAAATTATTACCTGGAAGCAGTTGGGGCTTTATCTTAATCCGATTGTTATACTAAATACGAATGGTTTCTTTGATCCGTTGCTCGATATGCTTACGCGTGCTATTGACGAAAACTTTATGAGGCGTCAGCATGGAGAGATCTGGCATGTGGCTACTACACCGGAAGAGGCTGTGGAGTTGATATATACAGTTCCTGTCTGGGATGAATCTATTCGAAAGTTTGCTGCGATATGAGTATGTGGTTAATGCTGACATCGGGTTTTGAGGGAATGCCTCTCCCCTACTCTCCCCGTACGGACGATGTAATAGCATTAGTATTGCTGGGTTGTTTCTTTTTGTCTTCTTTTGCACTGGCACGCAGCAAAAAGTTTCTTTCTCAACAGGCGAAGGATTTTGTACTGCATCGGGAACGTACCAGTATCTTTGCTGTTTCTACGGCAGCGGATGTTCGGTATCTGTTGTTGTTAGTACTGCAAACCTGTATTTTGAGCGGAATCTGTATTTTTAATTATTTCAATGATGTGCAACCGGCTTTGATGGAAGAAGTCTCTCCCCGCCTGCTGCTTGGAGTCTATATACTTGCCTGTTTGCTTTATCTATTGTTTAAATGGATGCTCTATTCTTTTTTAGGATGGGTGTTTTTTGACAAAAATCGGACAAGCCTTTGGCTGGAATCTTATTCTACATTGATCTATTATCTTGGATTTTCCCTTTTCCCATTCGTATTGTTCCTTGTTTACTTCGATCTGAAAATCATATTTTTAGTTTCAATCGGATTGTTTCTGATAATTTTTACTAAAATATTGATGTTCTATAAGTGGTTAAAGCTTTTTTTCGATAATATTAGCAGCATTTTCCTTTTAATTTTGTACTTTTGTGCCCTTGAAATCATACCCTGTTTGCTTTTGTATCAGGGTTTGAGAGAGCTAAACAATATATTGGTAATAAAATTTTAGGACGTTGAAAATTAAGAAAGTACTTGTGTCGCAGCCTAAGCCTGCTTCGGAGAAATCTCCATATTACGACATTGCTGAGAAGTATGGCGTAAAAATAGATTTCCGCCCCTTTATCAAAGTGGAAAGTGTTTCTGCTAAAGAGGTTAGACAACAGAAGGTGTCAATACTTGACCACACAGCTGTCATATTTACTTCGCGTCATGCGATTGATCATTTCTTCCACCTTTGCACGGAGCTTCGTGTGACGATTCCGGAGACGATGAAGTATTTCTGTGTGACGGAGCAAATCGCGCTATACATACAGAAGTATGTGCAATATCGTAAGCGTAAGATCTTTTTCGGAGCTACGGGTAAGATTGAGGATCTCATTCCTTCTATCGTAAAGCATAAGACTGAAAAGTATCTTGTGCCAATGTCTGATGTGCATAATGATGACATTAAGAACCTGCTGGACAAGCATAATGTTCAGCATACGGAAGTTGTAATGTATCGTACTGTCAGCAACGATTTTGGAGAGGGAGAAGAGTTTGACTATGATATGTTGGTGTTCTTTAGTCCTGCCGGCGTTTCTTCATTAAAGAAGAACTTTCCGGATTTTGATCAAAAGAATATTAAGATCGGAACATTTGGCTCTACTACAGCACAAGCTGTTCGTGATGCCGGCCTTCGTTTAGACCTGGAGGCTCCTACTGTGCAGGCTCCTTCTATGACAGCTGCACTGGATATGTTTATTAAGGAAAACAATAAGGGAAAATAAAAGAAAGGAATAAGTTACGGGCTACGAGCTACGGGTGCTACGTATTGTACGTGTGTTAGTGCTTGTAGCTCGTAATTTTTTTAACTTGTAACCAGAGAAGATGAATACATTGTGCAAGGCCGAAAGGCTCTATAGTAAGATTGTTATTGAGAAGATGTTTGCAGGCGGGGCTTCGCGTTCATTTTCTGTCTTTCCTTTGCGTGCAGTGTATATGTCTGTTGACAGGCAGGAGGTGCCTGCATCTATTCTTATCAGTGTTCCTAAAAAACGGTTTAAGCGTGCTGTGAAACGCAATCGGGTGAAACGACAGATACGCGAAGCTTACCGTAAAAATAAGGGTGGATTGTGGCAGGCTTTGGAAGAGAAGGAACAAGGGGTGGCTGTTGCTTTTATCTATCTGTCGAATGAATTGTTCTCCTCTGCTGAAATAGAGAACAAGGTGAAGATTTTGCTTGCCCGCATAGCAGAGAAGCTGGAATGAGGCGCTTTTTGTCTTACATATTGTTGCTTCCTATTTACTTTTACCGGGCTTGTATTTCACCTATGACCCCTCCTTCTTGTCGCTTTACTCCTACCTGTTCGCAGTATGCTATTGAGGCGATCAAGAAACACGGACCATTCAAGGGGCTTTATTTGGCTGTAAGAAGAATTCTGCGTTGCCATCCATGGGGTGGTTCCGGCTATGACCCTGTGCCTTGATTGCTTATGGAGCTATTAGATATACATACCCATCACTTGGCGGAAAGTACGTTTTCTGCAATTAAGAATATTCGTTTTCTCAATGAAGAATTTTCTCCGGAGCCGGGGCGATATTATTCAATAGGCATTCATCCCTGGGATGTAGAACTGGAGGATGAGATTGATTGGGGTTTGTTTGAGGAGTTAGCTATGCATCCTCAGGTATTGGCTGTTGGTGAGTGCGGTATTGATAAACTGGTACATAAAGAATTGTTACCGGCTCAGGAATGTATCTTCTTGCGGCAGTTGGGTATTGCAGAACGTCTGCTGAAGCCCGTTTTAATTCATAATGTGAAATCTACGGAAGTTATCAGTTTGATGAAAGGTCGTAGTCCTGGCCTTATTCCCTGGATATTACATGGTTTTCGAGGGAAAGAACCTCTTGCTTTGCAACTTATCCGACATGGATTTTATCTCTCATTCGGTGCCAGATACAACGAAGATACTTTACGTGCTGTACCACTTGACCGATTGTTTCTGGAAACAGATGATGCAGAGACGGATATTCATGAAATTTATAAGAAAGTGGCTGATACACTGAATATGTCTGTGGGAGAACTCACAGAGCGGGTACAGCGTAACATTAAGAATGTATTTTTTAATGAATAAGAGTTGTTTCTTCGAAGAAAGAGTCGTACTTTTGCCCAGACTAAATATTTAAAAACTAATATCATTCGATGAATTTTGTAGAAGAATTAAGATGGCGTGGCATGTTACAGGATATGATGCCAGGCACAGAAGAATTGTTAGCTAAGGAGCAAGTAACGGCTTATCTCGGAATTGATCCGACTGCTGATTCGCTGCATATTGGTCACTTGTGTGGCGTAATGATGCTCCGCCACCTTCAGCGTTGTGGTCATAAACCATTGGCACTCATCGGTGGTGCAACAGGTATGATTGGCGATCCATCCGGTAAATCGGCAGAGCGTAATCTGTTGAACGAAGAGACGTTGCGTCACAATCAGGCTTGTATAAAGAAGCAGTTGGCTAAGTTTCTGGATTTTGAGTCGGATGTTCCGAATCGGGCTGAGCTGGTCAACAATTATGACTGGATGAAAGAATTTACTTTCCTTGATTTTGTTCGTGAGGTGGGCAAGCACATCACTGTGAATTATATGATGGCAAAAGATTCGGTTAAGAGACGTCTGAATGGCGAAGCTCGTGATGGTTTGTCATTCACCGAGTTTACTTATCAGCTTCTTCAGGGATATGACTTCCTGCATTTGAACCAGACAAGAGGTTGTAAACTTCAAATGGGTGGTTCGGATCAATGGGGCAATATCACCACTGGTGCTGAGCTGATACGCCGTACGAATGGGGGAGAGGTTTTTGCCTTGACTTGTCCGTTGATTACAAAAGCCGATGGTGGTAAGTTCGGTAAGACAGAATCGGGAAATGTATGGTTGGATGCAAAATATACTTCTCCGTATAAGTTCTTCCAATTCTGGTTGAATGTGAGCGATTCGGATGCCGAACGTTATATCAAGATATTTACTGCTTTGTCGAAAGAAGAGATTGATTCGTTGATTGCAGAACATCAGCAGGCTCCGCACTTGCGTGTACTTCAAAAACGCCTGGCAAAAGAAGTGACAATCATGGTTCACTCTGAAGAGGATTATAATGCGGCTGTAGACGCCTCGAATATCTTGTTTGGTAATGCAACCTCTGATGCGCTGAGAAAACTTGATGAAGACACGCTATTGGCGGTTTTTGAGGGTGTTCCTCAGTTTGAAGTATCCCGTAATGCATTGGTGGAAGGTGTAAAGGCAGTTGATTTGTTTGTGGATGATGCTGCTGTATTTGCATCCAAAGGTGAAATGCGTAAGCTGGTGCAGGGTGGGGGAGTTTCTTTGAATAAAGAGAAACTGGCTGCTTTTGACCAGGTTATAACCACTGCAGACCTGCTTGACGAGAAGTATTTACTTGTTCAGCGTGGTAAGAAGAACTATTATCTGATCATTGCTAAATAAAAAAAAGTAGCAAAATATTTGGAGAATTAGACATATAACACTATCTTTGCACCGCTTTTTAACAGAAAGCACAGTTAGTTTGTCCCATGGTGTAATGGTAGCACAACAGTTTTTGGTTCTGTTTGTCTAAGTTCGAATCTTGGTGGGACAACGATCAATGTCTTGATAAGACAACAACTTTATTGTAAAAAACACTAAATCCCGCTAAATATGGCTATTTAGCGGGATTTTTCTTTTCATACTTTTCCTACTCTATAGAGAGTGTGAAATAAGAGGTATGTAAAAATCTCTAATTACTGAACTTTTTTCTTGTCTATGCGTCATTTATATGTTACCTTTACAGCATGGTGAAGAAGGTTAGGGAACTCATTTTGTATAAGTCATACTTTAAAGAGTTCTATAGGGAGCAATCTCCGAAAGTGCAGAATAAGATTACTAAAATCTTAGAGATACTGGAATATATAGAATGTGTTCCTACGAAGTATCTTAAATATATGGAGGGTACAGACGGTTTGTACGAGATACGTGTAACCTTGGGTAGCGATACATTTCGTATTTTTTGTTTTTTTGATAAGGGGCAGTTAGTGGTTTTACTTTCCGGTTTCCAAAAGAAAATGCAAAAAACACCTAAAAAAGAGATTGATAGGGCTGTCCGATTGATGGCTGAATATTTTGATGATAAAAAGAGGAGGTAAAATAATGGATATTACAACATTCGATCAATTTAAAGATGAAATTTACGGTGTGAAAGGTACATCCAGGCGAGACGAATTAGAACGTGAACTGGAAACACTGCGCATTGGTATTCAAATTCGTAATGCCCGTCAGAAGAAAGAAATGACGCAGGCGCAACTGGCCGAACGTATAAACAAGAAACGTACATTTATCTCTAAAGTAGAGAATGACGGAGGTAACTTGACACTGAAAACCTTGATAGATATAGTTGAAAGGGGGCTTGGTGGTAAGCTGAATATTGAAGTACAAATTTAAACGACTTCGCCCGGATGATGGAAATCACCCGGGCGAATTGTTTTTGTCTTCTCTTATAAGATATAAAGAACATTTAGCGATGTTTGTACGCTTGGGCTTTCTCCTTCGTAGCCTTCATCATTACCGCCCGGCTAGGTTGTATCTGCCTTGGCAAAAGAGAGTGATTTGCACATCGCTTTTAGGTCAGTGCATGGTGTGAAGAGGATGTGCGTCTTTACAATTTTACGGCATCTACGTTTTTTTTTCTTTCTCCATGCTTTACTGGAAATAGAAATACGGAAGCGGCACCCGTAGCAAAATACGATAGATCCTCCCAGCTAAAGTCGGTGATATTGGATATCTAATTTATAGTTCCTCCAACAGTCGCACCGATAATGATATGTCAGAACTCATTTGGGCTCCGTATATATCAACGGATTATTCAGGAAACTTTAATTAGGCTTTCCTCCTTTAGGTCCTCCGTCAGCACATTCATCTTATTATCCATTCCTCATAATTATTTATATTATCCACAGACACTTCTTCAAAAGCTATTCGTTTAAGCTCTTCTCTATACTCAAACACGATAGCCGATTTCTCCGGATACTCTTGCAATCGCCTATAAATCCTTTGATAGATTATCATACTCGAAGGATATGTAAGTCCAGCCGTATGAAATAGTATTAGATTGCTTTTCTTGAATAATATATTTATTAATATGGCAGCTTTTATTCTTATGTGTATTATATCATCTGCATATATTTTGTAATCCATATTAAACTCTTCATACAATAGCTTTATTTCACTATCAGAGAAATCATACTTCTTCAGTAAACTATAAAGTTTAATATGTTTGAATATTTTGAAATTTTTAAAATATATATCTGTTTTTTTTTCTATCTTTATTTCTCCTATGATGATAGGAGAAGTGACCTTCTTGTTGAATATACATAAAGGAAAAGCAGTTCTTCTATTTTTGAGAGATACAATCCTCCCTAAATTATGTATTGCAGAAAAGCATGCATAAAATTTACCTTTAACCACGGTAAAAGAACTTGTATTTTCCAAGTTATATATCTTAAGATAATAATTATCGGATGACTGGAAACTTGTATGATTTATAGCCATAATTTATAGGATTATTAATAATGAAATTTCCATTGTTTAGTAATGAACTGATAAATTTATCATTACCTGTTGATAAATAATATTTTATAGCAGCATTTATCCGATGATTACCATCAGTAATGGTTCTTGTCCCCTTGTGATAAAATCCAACAGCGCCAGATTTATCACTAAAAGTACCATTTCTCATTTGTTCATAATACATATCTACTATTTCTTGTTTTACGCCTTGTTGCGCACTACGCAAACCTAATTGCATTGCAGTCTGCTGTATTTGCTTATTTTGGTCGGAAACTCCTGTCAGTACATTTACCTTATTATCCAGCGAATACTGCGCCGCCGCTCCTATAGCTGATAGTCCACTTGTCATGAGACTCATTTTGGCTCCATTCCACATGCCGTCCAAGAAAGAAGTCTCAGGATTGTCATCCAATTCAGCCACCACACCACCCATCAGGGTACCGAAAGGTAAGCCGGAAATCTCATGGGTAATCAGGTTCTTAAGCAGCGGTGACTGTATGTTTTTGGTAAGCTTATCAAGAGGAGCTGAGAACTTACCGGTAACCTGATCTTCAAAAGTCTATCTGTCCCCATTTTTTAACGACTCGAAAACTATTTGATTAAGAGAACTAAAATCATCTTGATTGTAATAGCGATATTCTATTTCATAATCTACTAAAAGTGGAGCCACTTCTTTCTTAAACCATTCTAAGTCTTTCATCACTCCACTTTTTAATTTGCAATATTGATGATGTTTTTCTTACTTCAGGCAACATTTGCCTACCTTGTCTATTTAGGAGAGCTTTTTGATTATAATTGGCATTTGGACCAATAACTTTATACCAATTAGGCTTTCCTCCTTGTATCAAACTGCTTTTAGGTACTTTAAACTCAGCATATATACTACCTTTGGCAGCACTTGTATACGCAGTTGGTCCACCTGTTGACACAAATCTCATTCCATCAGTAGCTTCTATTATATGTCCTATTTTTTTTAATTTTTCAAAAGCGACAACTCAGAAGCGATCGGTGGTTATTATCTTATTTTTTAAGAAACCTTTTAACGTTTCTTTTTTAATCTTTCAACTACTGTTTCTATTGGTGTTACAAATTTATTCCAATATACAATCACAGCATCATAACCGTCGCTCTCTGATTTTTGTACAGCATTGAAAGTGTACAAAGTACCATTATCGCAAGGATAGTTTGCGTTGGTTGAATGTTTTTCGTGCATATCAAAATAATGTTCCTTACTACTCATTGTTTTGCCCAAACTGCCTGTTAGAAAAGCAACTTTCTTATTTGTAAAATCAAAATCTTTTCGAGTAGCTTCAAAAATTCGATTGAGATATGTACTTTCTATTTCGTTCAATAATAAATTATCATCTGTTTCTACTTTATCAGTTTGTTCCATCGTATCATTTGAATTATATTTATGAATGGAGGAACAACTGAGTACTAGTATTTCTAAACACACTATTATAAATAATTTCTTCATATTATTGCAAATTATGGAATTTGATAAAGATACGGACTGGAATAAATACCAACTTGTCGGGTTATCATTTGAAGTTGCAACCAATAAGGATGAATTCCACCTAAACTAGGAATTCCAACAGACCAAAGGGCTTTTGATGTGTAACCAACACAACTTTTTCCAAGTAAATTCCACATTAAAGTCTGATTGTCCATTTTCAATTGAAGACTTTCTGAAAGTTTAGATAAAATATTTTCATTAACATTGTTAATGAAAACTTTCCAACCAGCTCCGTCATTTGCGTGATTTTCCCAAATTTTTCCTTTCATTGTCCTTGAAAGTTCTTTGATAGTACTTGTTTTATTTTTTAATGCAGCCATATCAATTCCTTCTCCTAATTCTGTATATGGTCCTACCGAAACATTAATTTCTGCGGATTCATTAACCAAAGCCGAATGACTAATAGCATCTTTCTTTTCCACTATCAAATCGGCATTTATTTCACCACCAAATAACGATATAACATCTGTTAGATTGGCCAACGCCCCAAACCCATATCCCATATTTTCATACCATTTGTTCCCCTTTTTACCAAGATAACCCCATTCGCCTGTTCCGAAATTATACGAAGTAACTCCAAAACTAATACTTGGTGTTATCATTCCACCACTTAACATGGACATACCCATAGAATTATAAACAGAACTGTACATAATTCCCATAGTATTTGCCATAAATCCACCTCCTGCCGCTATTGTTACACCCATATAACCACTCACACCTCCAATAGCTGCACCACCTAACATATAGCCCCAAGTCTGCCAATTTCCCAAATCATAACCTTTTGCTTCTGCAATAGTATAGCCACTGTAACCGCCTATACTAGTTGCAATACCAATACCTATCCAAGCTAATAAAGGAAGTTCCCCACTGGGGTCAACGTAGGAAAATGGATTATTGAGAGCGTATGAGTACCTGTTGAAACTCTGCGAGAAATCCGGCATCTGCACGAACGGGTCGGGACTCAAGAACCTTGCCAGCAATGGGTCGTACATACGGCCGTTCATGTCGATCAGTTGGAATTCGTCCAAATGTTCGTGACCCGTATAGCCACGGTGGAATTTAAAGGTATTATTCGTTACTGTGCGCTTGCCCCAAACATCATAGGAAGCTTTGAATACTTCATCACCGGAAATCTCTGCCAGCGTCATAATACTGCCCAGATGGTCTTTATAAGCGTAGTAGGTCTTATCGGATTGACCCGGTTCTTTCACGCAGACAGCAACCAGGCCGTCATCGCCACTGATATAATACAATCCTTTCGTGACACCGTTCTCAGTGATTTTCTCATAATCACCCGCATAAACAGTGGTGCGAGTAACAATGTTGTTCTTCTTTAAAACGGATTTCCAACGCTGACGATCGGGGCCATACGTGATATTCAGCAGATAGTTGTCTGAACCAACTGTCTCACTAATGGAAGAAACCTTATTGAAGGCCGTATAGGCAATGTTTTGGAGATTCCCGGAAATCAAACCGGAAGTGTTGTCAACCGTACTTATCGCATGAGGCTTGCCTCCATAACTATAGGAACCCAGGCCCGTTTTTGAAGTGATGTTACCGTTGAGGTGATATCCCATGGACATGGCCGTGGAATTACCTTCACGAACTTCTGTCAAACGATCCGCATGGTCATAAGTGAAAGACTCCATTTGCGGAATCATACCCGTGCGGGAAGTGAGGTTACCGGTGGCGCCGTCAAACACATAGTCCATGTTATGAAATACGGTGTTGGTATAAGTGTTAGACACATTCTGGTTAGTCAGTAAGCCTTGTGAATTGAGGGTCTTGGTAGCAATTACGTGCTCGGAACCAAGCATGGAGCTGGTTATCGTTCCGGTATTGCTTAGGAGCATCCACACATCGGTTTGTGATTCCGGTGTCCCTTTTGTCACGTGGTTCAAATTACCGTAAGCGTCATAAAAGTGGCTTACGGTAAAATCTCCTGGATAGGTGATAGTGCTCAACTGTCCCTTGTTATTATAGGAGTAAGTAAACGCTAACGCCTCCGTGCCATCCACTTGGCGGTTTTCTACATCTATACGCCCATAATCGTCATATGTATAGGAAATGGAGTTATTACCCGTTTGTTCTTTCGTCAATCGGGCGAAGCTACTACCCGAAGTACCATAGGTGTAGGTAGTAGACACGCCGTCAATAACGGTACTCGTCAAACGCCCCAAAATGTCATACGTATTCGTAGTGGTTTTATTCTTACCGTCAACCTGCGTTTTTACACGTCCGGCGGCGTCATACGTATAGGTGGTGGTACCTGCGTTGGGGTCGGTCAGCGTTTTCTGCCTTCCCACATCATTGTAAGTCATCATGAAATCGACGCCACCTGTGGTTATCTTTGCAGGGCTACCAACCGAACTATAAGTATAAGTGATACTCGAAATCGGATCGATGACGGACTTCACGCCGTCCCAGGCGTCATACACCTTGGTAGTGGTTCTTCCGTTTGTGGTGGTTGAAATACTTCGATCACCGTATGTATAAGAGATGGATTGCCCGGTACTGTTGGCTTGTGTCAGCACCCGACCGCGACCGTCATACGTGTACTCCTCCGTTGTGGTAAGATCACCTGTCTGAATCTGCTTCTTCGTAACTTGGTTCTTGATGTTATAAGTCGTACTCTGCTTAAGACTTATACCACTCTTATTTATACCACCGGGCCCAATACTTTCCACCAAAACCTCACGTCCCCGACTATCATACCAAGTTTTCACCCAAGGCTTTCCGGTAGCTTGAGTAAGTGTGAAGAAACGTTTGTCCAAATTGTTATTCCATCCGCGGAGATAGGTTTCTTTCGTACCGTCCGGGAAGGTTGTTGATGTCTTTTTTCCCCATCCGTCGTACGTGTGCGTAGTGGTCAATATGTTGGAAGGGTCACTTTCGTCGTTCTCGGAAAGGACATTTCCCCAGATATCATACGTGTATGTAATGACGGACGATAATGGAGAAGAGGTATAAGACTTGGTAACGAAGCGTTTTGTGGCATCATATTCATAGTACTGGACCGGGGTGCTTACTCCTATGCCGGATTTCGAGCTTATAAATAGATTTCCCCAAGTATCACATCTGGAATTGGTAACCAAACGCAGATTAGAAGCATTGTTCTCAATAATCTGGGTTTGGTATCCGAAAGGAATGTCATACGTGATTTGTGTTTTCTGAATAAAGGGCGAAGTATCATCCTTATGTTTTTGTATCTTGGTAATCAATCCGGGATGGTACGCTTTCCCGGCAAGAGTATAATTACTGTATTGCACGGTATGATACATAGTATTGTCATTATCGTAGACTGTCTTTTCCTGAGTTATATATCCGTAGGTAGTATTGAACTGGCGAGTCGTAGTAATTGTATGGTTATCCAAGTCTTTCTCTATGGTAGTGGCAGGATAGGCAAAATACTTTTTAGAACCTTTGTCCACAATGGTAAACGTAACGTTGGTTTCCGCTGTGCTGCCTCCTACGGTGTGTTTAGTATAGGTTGCGGAAGGTATATAGTAGGATGTATTCCAAGCCTTGACTCCCGATTCTGAGACTGTACCTAAAGACGTGTTTTCGGCCGTCATGGAAGATAATCCCAACATCCCTTTTCCTTGCAGGTGTAGTTTCAGACCTTTGTATCGGTAATGAGTGTAAGTGCGCTGTAGGTTGACTATCCCAGCTTTGTAATTATAATCCGTAGTGACACACTCTACCACATGTAAGGGCAAGGTACAATCGACAATGGGATAACTGCTACCCAAGCCTTTGGTATAGATATGGCCGTCGGTGAGGGAAGTGTAATCGATAGTAGTTATACTTCCATAGTCGCCGGTGGCGGATATCACTTTTCCACAGTTATTATTGTATTCGTATCCACGGTTACCGTACAATCGCCATTCGGGATTGCCGGTTGCATTGCTACTGCTATAACAATTGTAACCAAAATTCATCAACTCCGCTTGCCCGTCACCATTAAAGTCACCTACCATATAACGAGACGAAAGCGCGTCATCTTCGATGTTGGAAGTAGCATAGCGCATCTGAGTAAGCCTGTTTCCGGTAGAGCGCATCCAGTAGGTATGTGTTTTCGTGAATTCACCCCAGCTACCGGTAATGTCACTCTTCTTTTTATACATGGCTTTGGTTATCACCACATCCGATTTACCGTCGAAATCGAAGTCATAAACATTACAGTTAAACCTCTGATTATGATTATCGCTATCTTTGTCTGTAAAACTCTGATCGTAAATATCCAATGTGCAAGCTTGCGATTTTGTGAAAGTTCCATTACCATTGTTCAAGGCAAAATACCATTTACTATCATCGGTATTATTCATCAGGATATCCATCAACCCATCGCCGTTGAAATCGCCGGAGCGTATCATATTTACGTTGTAAATATTGGTACCTGTGGTTCTTTTAGCATCCGAGAATGTAGTTTCAGTTATCCCGTTACCTTGATTCCAAAAAATGGTATATCCTCCATTGTATATTACCATCAAATCCTGCAATCCGTTACCGTTCAGGTCCGATACGAATATTTCATCAGGCGCGGAAGGCATTGTTAGGTTAAATGCAATTTTTCCGGAATTGAATGTAATGATTTCACCGGGATATTTGTCGGGGTTATGTCCTTTCTCGATGAAAATAATATCTCCTTTCCCGTCATTATTAAAATCGCCGGTCGCATAAGCGGGCATTTCGCTACTATTTTGCAGATCATATCCATAAACTCCCTGAACAGTATTTCCATAAACATAAAAGCCTATTTGCTTCCAATTATTATTGATACTTACATGCGGTACTACAAACTCATTGAGACCATCTCCATCAAAATCAAGCACCGAAGTCCCCGCCTTCTGCTCTTGCATGTCTCCCAACTCAAAACCCGGTCCAAGGCGATAATTTGTCCCGGTGGCAAATTGAACATTCCCGTTAGAATTCAGAGAAGCCCAGTAGATATAAGCGTAGGTATCACCCGTCCAAGAGCCCGAACCTGTCGGAATCTGGACAGGAGCAATACCCATCATATCCGTCAAACCATCACCATTGAAGTCGCCGGCAATGAATTTCTGCTCGGAAAAGGCTACGGCAGGATATACAGACGCCGCATTTACCTGAGGAGAAACCGGTGCATTACTCATACCGGGCAAATAAGACCAAGTTAATTCAACAGGTTTCAACGCCTCACCGTTACCGTTTTTCTCCGTCACATTTGTCAGACGTGAAAATTCAGTGCCGGAACCATCGCTGTTAGTGTCATATTGTAAATAATAACGTCGGTAAACAGAACTACCAGTCTCACAACTTATCCCTATTAGCCGATAGTTCATAATCCCTTTCACACCCTCTATCACAAACGGTTGAGGATCATTGGAACGGATTTCATAATGGAAGGTTATCTTATTCAGCAGGCTGTTACTTCCATTTTTGTTTTTTCCATACGTGATGCTGCCGGGATACATGTAGTAATTCCATTGGTTATAGGTATAATTCATATAGTTACCCAGCGGATCTTCCACGTAATCCAGATACCACGCATAGATTTTGGGTGAACCACCCGCAGTATAGCTTTGCCGCGCACCGGGCGTATTTCCATAATAATAAATCTTACCGTCAGGAGATTTCACTTCGAACCACGTATTGGCCACGGTCGAATTATAAGTACCGTGAACAATTACTTTGGTAAAAGGGTCGGACTCGGGATAATATATGGCGCCCTCCTGACCTACGGCTCCGGAGTGATAAATTAGGCGTTTACCGTCCATATAGTATGCCTCATCGGCAGAAAAAGTCATTCCTGCGGCAACGCCGTCATGATACACCGTTTTGGGACCGCACGTAATGGCGGATACACTCGAGAGGTTACATCCCCAGCCAACTATTCCGTTCCCCGACTGGCTGTTGTACAAAATGGAGAGGGAAGGTTGCAAGCCGCCTACCCCTTGGGGAACTTTGATAGGAATAGAGTAAATGGCTCCCCCAGTAGGAGACACATCAAGGGATCCTCCAATACCGCCTACTTCTTCGGGTTCGGTGCTATACGCGCTAGGAACATCTGTATAGTCAGAATCGTCAGGAGCAAAAAACGTAACGTTGGTAGTTATGGAACCTGAACAGTTATTTCCTTCGGATACAATATAATAGGTACCCGGTTCAAGCGACCTTTGTATAAAAGCGTGATATATAGAAGAACATTGTCCGTCACCGGAATAACCGTCGTTATGTACAATCGTACTTCCAAAGGAATTTAATAAATACATACAAGTATAATCAAGTTCCGAACCGCAATGGGTAATGGTTACATTCATTCTTCTAGTAATAGCAAACTTATAAAAGATATCATTGGACGGGCTGCCGGGATGTTGGCTGGTGAGATAGGCCGAATTCTGAATACTGGAATATTTATAGCTCCTACTGAACTCACCTATAAACATGGAAATCGTTACGCGGTCGATATCTAATTTAAATTTAGGCTCACCTGATATATGGGTTTGTATCAAACCGTTTTCACTATATCCCTCCGTTACTACATAATAGGTGCCGGGATCTAAGTCTTTTTTAATAAAATTCTGTTGAGGTTCACCACAAATTTCAGGTCCGTTATGTTCATTATAAGTTATCAGATTTCCCGAAGCGTCCAATAAGCTTATATAAGTATTACTCAAATTTAGATAGGGATATGAATCACAATGATATATAGTAACTTCCATCATTGCATTCAAAGTAAACTTATAATAAACGTCATTGGTTGGGCAACCAGCATAATTATCAGTAAAATCAGTCGTGTTTATTAAATCGGTATACTCGAACCCGGTATTATAAGTCCCAGTTACTATGGGTGTCGCTATTGTATTGCCTATCTGTCCGTAAACAACCGTCGGAAATAGTAATACGGAAAGTATGATTGATATGTATGTTTTCATTGTTATTAGATTTTGTCGTTTTTATTGCTTTATTATCTTCCAATTGCTCACATCGCTGTTGCACGCAACCTGTAGGATGTATATGCCCGAAGCATAGTCGGAGATATCTATTACATTAGATTGGGAGACACTTGGCCATTGTTGTAGCTGTTTCCCAGCAGAACTATAAAGAGAAATCTTGTAATCGTTGAAGTTTTCTACTTTCAGGATATCGATTTGGAGTATACCACGAGTGGGGTTTGGATAGATAATAACCTTACTTTCAAGCATCTTTTCCCTGTTTTCATTCTCATTCTCTAAGGAATCCATTCGCTGTACGATAATCTGCAGTTGGCGGGTTTCCCGGTTACCGGCATTGTCGTAAATATATTCGATGCGTTGCGAGTAAGCATCTGCATTCCACCCAAAAGAGAGAATTACGAATAGTACAAGTGTGGATACAATTTGTTTTGGCGTGTGTTTGCTGTTTCCCATGTGGCATAGATTTTAAATGTGATTTGTTTTTTCAATATTTACAAATGAATGCATTAAAATGCATAATTCCAAATATTTTCCACTTTATTTTCAGGAAAATTATTTTAGAGATTCGTTGTTTATTTTGATGCTCTATAATATTGCTCGTACAGGGACGTGTCTTTTAACCCCATGTATACACAAAAGTCCAAAGCAGTCAGCTGGAAATGGCCATTCAGATACGTCATCGTCAATTACCGGTTATATATCAGAGAGTCACGAGCTATCTAGTTTGGTATTATCTGGATATAGTAAAATATAGATCGTAGTCAATTGTCTCTCCAAAAAATATAGACCGGAACAGCTTTAATTCATTATAGTTTGTTAAACACCCCGCTTATTGTACATCTGTGGACAATATTGATAGATAATAAGAACAAAAATGCAAGGTTTTGCCGTTTTCTTTTCTTATTTTTGCATCGTGTACGCAAACGACGTGCATCTGAGAGTTATGATATTATGAACTATTTAAATAAATAAGGTATGAAAACGAACTATGAAATTCGCTATGCTGCGCATCCTGAAGATGCAAAAAGCTATGACACCAAGAGAATCCGTCGTGATTTTCTGATTGAAAAAGTATTTTCGGCAAACGAAGTAAATATGGTGTATTCCATGTATGACCGTATGGTAGTAGGTGGTGCAATGCCGGTAGGAGAGGTGCTGAAGCTTGAAGCTATCGATCCGTTGAAGGCTCCTTATTTCCTTACTCGTCGTGAAATGGGTATTTTCAATGTCGGTGGTCCTGGTGTGGTAAAAGCTGGCGATGCTGTATTTGAACTCGATTATAAAGAAGCACTTTACTTAGGCTCAGGAGATCGTGAAGTGACTTTTGAAAGTAAAGACGAAAAGAATCCTGCTAAGTTCTATTTTAATTCGCTGACTGCTCACCGTAACTATCCTGATAAGAAAGTGACAAAGAAGGATGCAGTGGTGGCTGAAATGGGTTCACTGGAAGGATCTAACCATAGAAATATAAACAAAATGCTGGTAAATCAGGTATTACCTACTTGCCAGTTGCAGATGGGTATGACGGAATTGGCTCCGGGAAGTGTTTGGAATACAATGCCGGCACACGTTCACAGCCGTCGTATGGAAGCTTATTTCTACTTCGAAGTGCCCGAAGAACATGCTGTATGTCACTTTATGGGTGAAGTAGATGAGACACGTCACGTATGGATGAAAGGCGATCAGGCTGTATTATCTCCTGAATGGTCTATTCACTCGGCTGCTGCTACTCATAACTATACCTTTATCTGGGGTATGGGAGGCGAAAATCTGGATTACGGAGATCAGGATTTCTCACTGATTACAGATCTTAAATAATGAGGCATGCGCTGAATATGCCCTGTGTTAATTTAAGAAACGACTTAATAAGAACAATTAATTAATAACCTTCGTGCTACATGTGTGAATAAGTGCTTTCATTGGCACTCTGTACATTGGCACATTAATAAATTATTATAATGGTAAACTTTTCATTAGAAGGTAAAGTTGCACTTGTTACTGGTGCATCTTACGGAATCGGTTTTGCTTTGGCTACTGCTTTTGCTCAGGCAGGTGCAAAAATCGTGTTCAACGATATCAAACAGGAACTGGTAGACAAAGGTATTGCTGCTTACAAAGCTGAAGGTATTGAAGCTAAAGGTTATGTATGCGATGTAACCAACGAAGAACAGGTGAACGCTATGGTTGCTCAGATTGAGAAAGAAGTAGGCGTTATCGATATTTTGGTTAACAATGCAGGTATCATTAAGCGTATCCCGATGCACGAAATGTCGGCAGCTGAATTCCGTCAGGTAATTGATGTAGACTTGAATGCTCCGTTTATTGTGTCTAAGGCTGTTATCCCTTCTATGATTAAAAAAGGTCACGGTAAGATCATCAATATCTGTTCTATGATGAGTGAACTGGGTCGTGAAACAGTATCTGCTTATGCCGCTGCTAAGGGTGGTTTGAAGATGCTTACTAAGAACATTGCTTCTGAATATGGTGAATTCAATATCCAGTGTAATGGTATCGGCCCGGGTTATATTGCTACTCCGCAGACAGCTCCGTTGCGTGAGATCCAACCGGATGGTTCACGTCACCCATTTGATTCATTTATCATTGCTAAGACTCCGGCTGCCCGTTGGGGAACTCCGGAAGACCTGGCAGGACCTGCAGTGTTCCTGGCTTCAGATGCTTCTGACTTTGTAAACGGACACGTATTATACGTTGACGGTGGTATCTTGGCATATATCGGAAAACAACCGAAATAAGAGATAAAATACAGTTATGCTGTAGGGCGGAGGAATACTCCGCCCTTTCGGGTTTTATTATCAAACTAACGACAAAAAGATGAAAAAGTTATTTTTCTTTATTGCAATTGCTCTTGTAAGCTTTGCTTGTACTGAGAGCAAGACGGTTACTGTTACAGTAACAAATCCCACCGCTATGGAGCGTGCCGGTGAAATGGTAGAGGTATCCATGAGTGATGTCTCTTCTAAGCTGCAATTGGCTGACACTGCTCAGATTGTTGTGCTTGATGCTGATGGTCAGCAAGTGCCCTATCAGATTACTTATGATGAGAAAGTAATTTTCCCGGCTACCGTAAAAGCTAACGGAACAGCGGCTTATACTATTCAGGCCGGTACTCCTGCCGTATTTGATACAAAGGCTTGCGGACGCCACTATCCTGAACGTGTAGATGACGTGGCATGGGAAAATGATCTGGTTGCTTTCCGTACTTACGGTCCTGCTTTGCAGGCAACTGGTGAGCGTGCTTTCGGTTATGATATCTGGACTAAATACAATACAACAGAGCCGGTGGTAGAGGCTCGTTATGCAGGCGAGTTGAACCCGGAAACCAAAGCTAAAATAGCCGAACTGAAAAAGACAGATCCTAAAGCAGCAAGTGAACTTTATCGTTCTGTTTCTTATCATGTAGATCATGGTAACGGTCTGGATTGCTATAAAGTAGGTCCTACGCTCGGAGGAGGTACGGCCGCTTTGATGTCGGGTGATTCGATTATCTATCCGTATTGCTATGCAACACAGGAAATACTTGACAATGGTCCGTTGCGTTTCACAGTGAAACTGGTGTATAACCCGCTGACAGTAAAGGATAATTCTGACGTTATAGAGACTCGTCTGATCTCTTTGGATGCTGGCTCACATATGAACAAGACTGTTGTTGCTTACAGTAATCTGAAAGAAACAATGCCTGTTGCTACCGGTATTGTTCTTCACGAACCGGACGGTGTCGTTGTGACAGATGCTGCCAATGGTTATATTACTTATGTGGATCCGACGGATAATGTGAACAATAATAACGGAAAGATTTTTGTGGGTGCTGCTTTCACTGCTACAGTGAAAGACGCCAAAGTGGTTCTTTTCCCTGAAAAAGAGAAGAAAGAATTGCGTGGTGGTGCAGATGGTCATGTACTGGCTGTCAGTGACTATGAACCGGGCTCTGAATATACTTATTATTGGGGTTCTGCATGGGATAAGGCTGATATCAAGACTGCCGATGCATGGAATGAATATGTAGCTGCATTTGCACAGAAATTGCGTGCTCCGCTGACTGTAACAGTACAGTAATTATTTAAAGGGAAGAAGGGAGAATGGAGAGGGGAGAAGTGCTATGCAGCGTAATAGCGCAGCTCCTTCTCCCCTCTCCATTCTCCCTTCTTCCTTCTCTTAACTCCCCTCTCTTTAATCATCCTGCATAATGCCTTTTATCTGTTCCCATTTGTTGGTCGCATCGTTTTTCTGAACTGTTCCCGGGGTACTTCTTCCGTCTTGTATATACTTCTGTAACAGCTGTTTTAATTCTTGTACTACCTCCGGATGTTCCTGATATACATTGTTTTTCTCTCCCGGATCTTGTTTCATATTGTAGAGTTGAATAGGAGGCAGTGTAGCAATGACTTCTTTGTCTACATTTGGTTTCGGGTAGCTCCAACCTCCTGAACTGGGTGAACAAAGTAGTTTCCATTCGCCTTTGCGTATGGCAAACTCACCACGGATGGAATGGTGTACAACGGCTTCCCGGATTGTTTGGGGATAACCGGGATTCTCGATCAATGGCAAAATGTTGTAACTATCTTCTGCCTCATTCTCTTTTATCTGATATTGGTTCAGTGCTGCGAACGTTGCATAAAAGTCGTTTAGGCAGACCGTTTGGTTGCATTTGCCTTTTCCGGCTCTTTGGGGCCATTCTACGATGGTAGGGACACGGTGTCCTCCGTCGAAAAGATCGGCTTTCATACCTCTCCATATGTAATTGGCACGATGTCCTTTCTGTGCCATCTTGTCAATACCTCCGGCCGGTGAGCAACCATTGTCTGTGGTAAATATTAGGATGGTATTTTCGGAGATATTATTGTCTTTGAGCGCTTTCCGGATCTGTCCTACCACATCATCTACCATTAGCACAAAGTCTCCATAATCTCCTAACCCGGTTTTCCCTTTAAATCTTTCGTCCGGAAGGATAGGGGTGTGTGGTGCAGGAAGAGGCAGATACAGGAAGAACGGCTGCTTGTTTTGGGCGTGTTGATTTACATAGTCTACGGCCCGGCGTGTAAGGTTGGGCAAGCACTCCTGGTGTGAGAAGTCGGAGCCTATGGCACCTGCCCGCCACATGGCAGACCCTCCTGACTTGGCGATGGTTTGTATCTGAGTGGTAGTAGGCTGGCTATTTTCTACATAGACATAAGGAGCCATGTCTAATGAACCACAGAAGCCGTAGAAATAATCAAATCCTAAATCGGCAGGGCCGTTCGTGATGGGTTTACTATAATCCACATCTTCCTCTGCCAGTGCATTGGCATTTGGCTTTTCGTGTCCGGCTTTCGTACCCCAGTTCCAACCTAAATGCCACTTTCCGATGCAGGCTGTGGTATATCCGTTTTGTTTTAGCATAGAAGCCATTGTGCTTCGCGTAGTAGGGATAATGGGGCGTGAATATCCATATAATACACCGCTTTTAAGGCTTGAACGCCAGTTATATCTTCCGGTGATAATCCCATAGCGGGTAGGCGTACTAACGGACGAGCAGGAGTGAGCATCGGTAAAAGAGACTCCGTTATCGGCCATTTCATCCAGGTTCCGGGTAGTAATGCCGGAATGTTCATTGAATGCCGAGACATCGCCATAGCCCATATCATCTGCAAGGATGAAAATGATATTGGGGGGATTTGTTGGCCGGGAGTTGTTTTGTGCCTGTAGGTGTTGGCAGAAGCATAGGGGAACTGATAAGAATCCAAGATAAGTCATTGTCTTCATGATGCGCTGTTTTTAGGATTAAAGCAGGTTTTAAAAGTACGGCTTCTGTTTGGCATTCTATGTTTACATTTTCTCAGATACTGTTAATCCCGTCTCATGTTTATGTTTACACGTCTGGCAATGTTTGTACTTCGTCTTTATCGTTACTCTCTACTTGATGTATGTTTCTCATTAAGCCTGTGTACTTGGCTCTTTTTACCGCACTTCCTTTAAAGATCATTCTGTATTGTTCTTCTGTCAGTGCATGCCAGTTCTTTTTTTCCATCTGCATGAAGGCGTCAGTGGGTTGCAATTCCGGTGTCTGGCAGGGAGTGGAAAATCTGTTCCAGGGACAGGCTTTCTGGCATTCGTCGCAGCCATATATCTTATTGCCCGTTTTTTTGCCTTCTGCGGGCGGAATAGCTTCCCGGTGCTCAATGGTAAGATAAGACAGGCAACGGCCTGAATTGAGCAAAAAAGGGGCTTCCAGCGCTTTTGTCGGACAGGCATCAAGACACCGGGTACAGTTTCCGCAGCGACTTGTTAACGGTTGGTCGTATTCGTCTGCTTCTGAACTGAGAAATATTTCTCCTAAAAAGAAGCAGGAACCGGCATGCGGAATAATAAGCTGAGTATTTTTACCTATCCAACCCAATCCGGCACGCCATGCCCAGTAACGCTCTAATACGGGAGCTGTATCGCAGAATATACGGCTTTGTAAGGGTAGGGGAGAGTGTGCGGAGATATATTCCTGTAAGGCGGTCAGCCGGGCTTTCATGATATCGTGGTAATCTTTGCCGTATGCATACCAGGCAAACTGATACTGGTCTTCTCGTAAGAATCGGGAAGGGTAATAGTTGAGGGCTACGGATACAATGCTACGTGTTCCTTCTACCAGTAAACGGGGATCGAGGCGCTTTTCGAGGTGATTGCCCATGTAATTCATTCCTGCTTGCATGCCGTGCGAATGCCAGTGGCAAAAGGCATTGGAAACGGTTTTGTTTACCGCTTCTGCCGGTGCCACCCCACAAGCAGAAAAGCCGAGGCGCAGAGCTTCGGCTTTTATTTGTTTAGCAGAAAGAATAACTTCTCCCATCCTGTCTTTTTATTTTTCGTTACCTGTCCGCTTGCCGAACCTCCCCATGCGGGAAGTGTGGAAGCATCTTGAATTCGTAGCCTTGTTCTTTCATAAACTCGATGGCACGCGGCAAAGCGTACTGGAGGTTCCCGTTATTCCAGGATTTCAGCGAATCGTGAAACGTGATGATGGAACCATTCCGTACATAGCGTTTTACGTTTGCCAACACCTGTTCGGGACGCATTTTCTTACTATAGTCACGTGTTACCAGATCCCACATGATAATACTGTAGTACTGTTTCAGCGCGTGATATTGCTTGAATCCCATGTGTCCGTGTGGTGGGCGGAAAAGATCGGTCTTCATCTCTTGATTCGCACGATCCGTATTTTGCAGATAATCATTTGCAGAATACTCGAATCCGCGGATGTGGTTGAAGGTATGGTTACCGATCCGGTGTCCGTGTTCAATCACCATCCGGAAAATATCCGGATACTTACGTACATTGTCGCCTACCATAAAGAAAGTGGCTTTGATCTCATACTGATCTAACAGATCTAATACCCAGGGAGTTACTTCCGGAATAGGCCCGTCGTCGAAAGTCAGGTAAACTGCTTTTTCGTCAGGGTTCATCCGGAAGATAGCTTTCGGGTATAAAATGCGGAAAAACCACGGTGGTTGCTCTATAAACATCTTTCTATCTCGTTCCTTTTACACGGGAGACGTACATGCCGTACAGTTCGTCCAGTTTGCCGGAATAGTTTTCTGACAGTTTCGATTTATATTTCTCCATGAGTTTCAGCTCTTCATTCAGTAAGGCTATGTGATACTCGAATTCCCGGGTTGATACGAAGAATTGTGAATCGTCCAGACTGAGATACCAGGTCATGTATTCAATCGCCTTATTGGCCAATGCATCCATAATTTTGTCTGCTTTCTCGGTTTGTCCCAGCTGATAGTAGGCTTCCGCCATTTGTACGGCGCCGTTCTGCCAGTCATAAGGTACGTTGTAAGCAGGAATCATCTTCTCGGCATAATCCAAAGCAGCGAGGGCTTTGTCTTTTTGACCTTCCTTCATCAGCTGTTCGATGAGCTGCGCGAAAACACGGCGGTGTGTATAGCACATGCGCATCACATTTTCATCGATATAGATGCCTGGCTTGTCGATACCACCAAATTTAAACTTATTCATCAGGTTGTCGTACATCTTCTCGCTGTCAATCGTTGCCCCCAATTTCTTGGTTTCAAATGGTGTGAAGCGAGAGGCGAGTCCTTCCTGAACGAAATGCTTGTCCATACCTAACTGATTTTCTCTGCCTACGGTGATAGCCATATACATAGGACGTTCCCAGTTGGCATTTGCCAGCATCTCAAGCATCATCAGTTCACTCTTATAGAGGGCACGTTTCGGGTTTCCATTGTCATCTCTCAGCAGAATATTCATATGATCGGGGATAGAGTCGCCCAAAGCTTCCGGAATCTTCATGCCACTGCGGCGTATCGCTTCTTTATCAATCTTGATGACGATACTGTCTGTCGGGATGACATGCAGGCCCTCTTTGTCTGAACGTATCCAGTATTTAAGGATATTCTTCAGTTCATACGGATCTTCACCGAATTCGTTGTGGATATTTTGCAATGCTTCCGGGTTACCGCTACTGTCTGCCTGTGCATAAAGAGCGTCGATTGTCTTTTTAATCTCCGGGCGTATCTGTATGTATTCGTTCGTTCCTTCCACGTATTCAACACGGTCCCAGGTGATCGGCAGTGACGGAGAGTCATAAGCAGGGCGTTTCATCTGGTCAATATACCAGTCTGTTTGCAGATAACTCAGGTTACATGTGCGGGCATCTGTACGGAAACCTTCTGTCTCCTGGTTGTACCACAGAGGGAATGTATCGTTGTCGCCATTGGTGAAGATGATCGGATTTCCGCTTTCCTGCAAGGACATCAGGTAGTTTTGTCCGAAGTCACGGGCTACATAGCGTCCTGAACGGTCGTGGTCATCCCAGGTCTGGCCTGCCATCTGAATAGGTACCAGCAGGCAGAGTGCAGAGACAAGAATAGCAGCCGGTAATTCTTGCATCTTGGTATAGTCGCGCAGCAGTTTGATGATACCTGCTACACCCATACCGACCCAGATAGCGAACGCGTAGAACGAACCGGCATAAGCATAGTCACGTTCGCGGGGCTGGCTGGGAGTTTGGTTGAGGTAGAGCACAATGGCAATACCTGTCATGAAGAACAGGAAGAATACTACCCAGAATTGTTGTACGCCTTTCTGACCGCGGTATGCCTGCCAGAATAGTCCGATAAGACCTAATAACAGGGGCAGGCAGTAGAATACATTATGTCCTTTATTGTCTTTCAGTTCCTGCGGAAGCAAGCTTTGATCGCCTACCAACCAGTTGTCGATGAAAGGAATACCTGTAATCCAGTTACCATGTTCTATTTCGCCACTGCCCTGGATGTCGTTCTGGCGTCCGGCAAAGTTCCACATAAAGTAACGCCAGTACATGAAGTTGAGCTGGTAGCGGAAGAAGAACTTGATATTTTCCCACTGTGTGGGGATATTGACCATAATTGCGTTGCCGCATTCATCGTAGGGCACGTCATATCCTTTGATGTCTACCCAGCCTTTGTACTGCGGAATATGTGCACTGCTATACATACGCGGGAAGAGCATGTTCTGTGCATATTGATATTCTACACGTCCCGGTACTTCAACATACGAATCTTTTTCGTCCGGCGATGTTTTTTCTTTGCGAATGTATTTGGTTGTGCTGTTTGCCTCTACAGGGATGCAGTATCCGTCTTTCACTTCCAGGGCCACCTTTGAAGAGTAAGCCTGTCCGTAAAATAACGGGCGTGTACCATACTGTTCACGTCCTAAATATTCGCCCAGCGTGAAGATATCTTCCGGAGAGTTCTGATCCATCGGAGTATTGGCTGTAGAACGGATTACGATAAGCGCATACGAGGAGTATCCTACCATGATCATCATTGTGCAGAGCAGTGCGGTGTTCATACTGCGGGCCGAAATCTGGTATTTCTTATTGAGGTTTTTAGCAAACAGATAGAGTCCTAATGCGGCGAGTACGATGATACCGATAATAACGCTGCTCACTCCGTGTCCGTAGAACGGGATTCCTAACAGGGCAATAGTCAGCATGAAAGAGATATTCATACGTGCACGGCTGGCTTCGGTATAGCTTTCATATACTCCCCAGATAATGCTGGCGGCAAGTATGATGATATAAACAATGACGCCGGTATTGAATGGCAAGCCCATGCTGTTGACGAAAAGCAACTCGAACCATCCGCCTACTTTTACTACGCCTGGCACGATACCGTAAAGCACGATTCCTACCAACACCATAGAAGCGAAAAGAGCTAACAGAGAGCCTTTTGCATTGGCATTAGGAACTTTCTTATAGTAATATACCAGTACGATAGCCGGCAGACAGAGCAGGTTCAGCAGATGGACGCCGATACTCAATCCGGTCAGATAAGCGATGAGAATGATCCAACGGTCGCTATGCGGTTCGTCGGCTACATCTTCCCACTTCAGAATAAGCCAGAATACAACGGCTGTGAACAGGGAAGAATAGGCATAAACCTCCCCTTCTACGGCGCTGAACCAGAAAGTGTCACTGAATGTATATACCAATGCACCAACAAGGCCACTACCCATGATGGTAACTAACTGGCCGGTGGTAATATTGTTTTCGTCTTTGATAATCAGCTTACGTACCAGATGGGTGATACTCCAGAAAAGGAACAGGATACAGGCTCCACTCATCAGGGCACTCATGTAATTTACCATTTTGGCTACAGTGGTAGCATCTGAAGCAAACTGTGAGAACAGATTGGCTGTCAGCATGAAGAAAGGGGCGCCGGGCGGATGTCCGACCTCCAGTTTATAGCCGGTAGTAATGAACTCGGGACAATCCCAGAAACTGGCTGTCGGTTCTATTGTCATGCAATAGACCGTGGCAGCAATAATGAAAGTAAGCCAACCGATTAGGTTGTTTACGGTTTTGTACTGTTTCATTAAGACGATAGATGTTTATTCATTAACATGTTAAGTGGGCGCAAAGATAATGATTTACGTGTACAATAGAAGTAAAAGTAATAATTATTATAAGATTTTAGGAAGGGGACAGGAGGTAAAGTAGTCTCCTGCCTCCTGTAGGACTGTTTTATGCAAAGTTCTGCCTGCGGTCGGATTTATAATAGTGCTGCTATTTTACGGATATTATTTAGTTTGTCCATGAAACTTGCATTTTGCTTCGCTATTTGCATATTATAGTCCGTTTGCATGTTGACGAGCAACTTTGCATTGATGCCTAAGGCTGCTTCAAATAGCAATGCATACTCAGTTGTAATAGCACGTTTGGCATTCAGAACTTCATTTAATACGGAATAAGACATACCGATTTGCGCAGCAAATCTCCGTTGTGAAATACCACGATATTCAATTTCTTCTTTCAATATATCCCCCGGATGTGTAGCCATACATGGTGTGAGGTTGTTGGCTATCATTTGGGGGGAAACTCCCTTTATTGTAATCATAATGAACTTATTTATAATGGTTTGACAACTCTAATATGTTACACACTGTTATAACAGGCTCACTCTCTTGATGTGTTACAGTAAACTCAATTCTGTATTGATTGTTCACTCTTATTGACGAGATTCCTTGCTTGTCACCTGTGAGGATTTCGTAATTCAATGAATTGATACTGAATAAGTCTTCTATTTCATCAGCTTCTTCAAGCGTTTTAATGCGACGTATGTAGTTTTTGATAATTTCGGGTTGAAACCGATGCTTTTTATCAGGGGATATACCCTTTTCGTACAAGTCACGCAAATATTCTTTTTCAAATGTAACGACCATATTAGCTTGTTTGTTGTTACAAAGATAGTACTTTTTTAAATTGTTTGCAAATTTGCGAACACTTTCTTATGCTGTTTTATCTTTTATAAAATGATACACCCAGATAGAAGTGACGTCTATTCCATCTGGGTGCAGGCCATTTCTTCATTCAGATGAAGAAAGCATGATTTCTATTTATCAATCATTCCAGGCTATAGAAACCGACTTGTTGCTTGTATAGGTAATCCCCTGAGCATTTCTTACATACTGGCAGGGGGGATGAATACGGAGTGTGCTGTGCAAGCTTAGCAGAGTCTGATTATACAATCCGGCGGCTGCTGTGTTCTTATTTACTTCGGTGGATCGTACGCCAATGGATAAAGCCTCCTCTCGTAGAGTAACGTATGAAGCCTCGGTGTGTAACGTTGTTTTACATGTACATCTAAAACAAGATTGTGCACCGAGAAAAGGAACGTTCTTTTCTGAGAAAGACAAAGAATAACACCGGGTAATGGTAACGATGCTGTTTACAGGCACTTCCGCCACCGAAAAGATAGAGCTGTGATCTTCCTTACTGATCTGATTTGAATCAAACTGAATCCTATTTTTATGGTACACGGGGATAAGACAGATCGGGCAGATGACAACGGATTTTTTTATTGGTAATCAGGAAGTAAGAAAATCTGATCCGTCGTCATCCGTTTTACCAGTTTCATCCGTGTGCCTATAGAAAGCACGAAGCTATTTTAGCTTCTTCTGCATGTTAATGAGCGAATATGAGCAGAGCCCTTCGGGCTTTTTTAATCGTGATGATGGTGATGTTCTCCCAATATGCGGTGCGGTAACGTTCCGTGCCCCAATAATTCGATAGGGCAGTTGAAGTTACGTTCCAGCCACTCTGTAGTGACACCCGCGTCCGGATGATAATCTAACGTTTCGTTGACACAAGCGATAGATTTTACCTGCTGTAATACCGTGCCAATGTCATGGCTGACAAGGATAATGGCACATTCCTTGTTTATCTCTGCCAGAAGCTCATAGAGGCGGGCTTCAAAGCGTTTATCGATATAAGTGCTTGGTTCGTCGAGAATGAGAACAGATGGATCACTGACAATGGCACGTCCTAACAGGGCACGTTGCAATTGTCCGCCACTGAGCTGTCCGATGGCACGTTTCTCCAGACCTTCCAGTCCCATACGGGCGATGACAGCATGAACTTTTTCGTGCTGCCGGGCTGTAAACTTGCTGATAAGCGATTTTTTAGAACTCAGTCCGGAGAGTATTACTTCTTCTACAGAGATGGGAAATTTGCGGTCTATTGTGTTGTATTGAGGCAAATAACCCATAAAAAACTGGGAGTTGAGTGCCGGGAGTTGTGAGTGGTCTGCTCCATAATAAGTGATTTTTCCGGCAGTAGGTTTCAGCAATCCTAACATACATCTGATGAGGGTGGTCTTTCCACCTCCATTCGGTCCGATAATTCCTAAGAAGTCACGTTCATATACAGTGAGGTTAACGTCGTGCAATACTGTACGACCATCATATCCGGCGGAGAGTCCACGAACTTCTATAATCGGTTGTGCCATAATCGGAGAATCTTATTTCTTGTTATGATCCGTTAGCGCCTGGGCAACAGCTAACATTTCGGCTTCCCAATTATAACTCAGCGGGTTGATAGGAACAATGCCGGTACCGGTTTCCCGGGCAATAATTTCTGCATTTCGGCGGTCAAATTCCGGTTGTATGAAAATGATGCGGACATCTTCCTGGCGACAGAGGTCTACCAGGTCTTTTAGATGAGCAGGTGAAGGTTCTTTTCCGCCCTCTTCGATACTGATCTGCTGCAAACCGTAGTCGCGGGCAAAATAGGAGAGAGCCGGATGGTAAATCATAAAGCTTTGGGCTGTACCGGGCTGTTGCAGGGTTTTCCTGATGATGCTGTCGGTATGCATAATGCGTTGGCAAAGGCTGTCATAGCGGTTCAGATAGTAAGCCTCATTCTCTTTGTCAAGCTGGCAGAGAGCCTTGTAGGTGTTGCGGGCAATGATCAGTGCATTATTGGTTGAGTTCCAGATGTGCGGTTCTACCCCGCCGGCATGCTGGTGATCGCCATGGTCGTGTGCCTCTCCGAGGATAAGATCAATATCTTTGGAAGTATCGAAGATCTGTATGTGCGGGGTATTGTCTATCAGGCGATCCATCCATACTTGTTCGAAGCCGATATAGCCAATGCGGAGATATGCTTTACTGTCTCCCAGCGAAACGAGCTGCTGGGGGGTAGGATCGTAAGTCTCCGGACTGCTGCCTTTGGGTACGATACTGATGACGTCGAACTTGTCTCCGGCAATAGCTTCGGTAAAATAACGCTGGGGTTCTATGGTGACAGCAATGACGGGTTTCTCATTATCTTGACTCTTCCCGGACTTACCCATGTTGCAGGAAACCAGAAGAACGATTATTAGAAGAAGAGGTATATGTTTCATATATTCTTTGGGTTTAGTATATTTTCCCTCCGGCAGCCTTTATTTTCTTGCTCTTAGTATTTCCCGTTTTCCTCCCGGAGGGCCGGGGAGACGTTCTACAGTAAATCCTGCTGTCTGAAGCATCCGGCGTACTACTCCTTTGGCGCAATAGGTGGTAAGTATGCCTTTCTCGCCCATTATAACGTGTAACCGGTCGAATAGTTCTTGTGACCACATCTCCGGCTGCTTTTCGGGAGCAAAAGCATCGAAGTAAATAATGTCAAATGAGCGATCCGTAGTCAGCGTTGTAAAGTCGGCTTGTACCTTCCTTAACGTAAAACAGGGGGTTATTATTGTATCCTCTTCCCAGGGAATAATATGTAGCGTTTTGAATAGCGGATTGTCACTATAGCCCAATGGTTCTATCATCTCCCAGGAGAGTGGGTAGAGCTCAATTCCGGTGTAGTGTACTTTTCTTTGAGTCGATTCGGCTGTTTCGAGTGTCAGCAGGGCATTCAAACCTGTTCCGAAACCTATTTCGAGGATATGCGGCTCGGCCACTTCAGAGGCATTCAGGCCCATATCAATAAAGATATGCTGAGATTCTGTACGTGCGCCTTTCACGGAATGATAGTGTTCGTTCAATTCCGGCACAAAAAGGGTAGCGCTCCCGTCGGCTGTTTGTTCGATAACCCGTTTCATGATGATTATATGACGAAATTGATAATGCCTTTCAGTGCAAGCAACATGAGAATATAACGTATCAGCTTACCGGCAAACATAGAAATTGTCGTGAGCCATATATTGCTGCGCATGAACCCTAACGCAATGGCAATCACCTCCCCTACAAACGGAAGGAAAGCAAAAAACGCCATAAGTGCCCCTTTGCCTTGCAGAAATGCCTCCATGCGGTCCACTTTCTCCTTTTTTACTTTGAAGTATTTCTCTATCCAGTCTACCTTGCCGAGATGTCCCATATAATAGCAGGTCATACCACCTAAGGTGTTGCCCAATGCAGCAGCAAGCACACAGGTGACCGGGCTTAATCCTACTTCTACTAATGCTACCAACACCAGTTCGGAGCTGAACGGAACAATGCTTCCTGCTAATAGGGCAGAAAGAAACAAACCAGGGATACCCCAGTCGATAAGTAGCTGTATTACTGAGTTTATAAAAGCGTCCATATGTTGAAGCAGAATAAGAGGATTAATCCGATGGTGGAACCGATAAAGAATACGTTAGAAGTCTTGCTGCTGGTCAATACAAAAAGATGTCCTACGAGAATGCTGACACCGATCAGAAGGAGTGACATCAGATCCATGCAGTGTATCGGTTGCAGAAGTATGAACAGGAAGATACAGAAGTTCAGGAATATCAGGAAGTGCAGATAGGAACGCGTTCGTATTTTATCTTCATATCCGCTAACAATGCAATGGGCTGCACTGACAATGAACAGGATGAACAGATAGATCAATGTGACAAGCTCCCAAAGCTGTAGATTCTTTCCAAACTCTATAGGCTGAAAATGAACCAGCTCAATGAATGGTTGGTAGAATAACTCCATCTCTCCGTAGAAGAAAGCATGCCCTAATAAGAACCAATAGGGAAGGCTTATTCCGATGATAGCTCCGCAGAAACTGCGTATTGTGAGCGACTGAAACGAGTAAGCTCCTATCAGCCAAAGAGGGATGAAGTAGAGTAATTGTGGAAATAATAAACTTCCTGCACCAATAAAGGCGAAGGAATGGAATATATAGCTCACCGGATGAGGCTGCTGGTAGCTTTTGAACAGGAAAAACAAGGAGATAAGGAAAGCCACGGCAGCTACATCGCCTGCATATAGCAAATGCATACCCGGACAGATGGTAACTAAAAGAAAGTAAAGTGACGTCTGTACCGAGGCGCGCATACGGATAATAGTGAATGTATTGTTCAACTCAATCAAGAAATAACCGATAGCCGCGTATAGCATAAAACTGATCATCCTGTTTGCCCAGGAAGGCAGGCAGGAGGTGCAAATAGATTGCCACAAAGCGTATCCTGTCTCTTTTGCTGAACTCATATCAGGCAAAAGAAAAGAGGTACATATCCAGCAGACTGTGCAGATAAGAATGACAACAGGCAATGTAAACCGTCCTGCTGTCACCCGGCCTTGTAGTCTATTATTTTTCATTATAACCCTTCCTCACTACAGATCAAAGCCAATATCTCTTCGAAGATTCTTCTTTTCAAACTGTATCATTTCGGTCACTTTATAGCTTTTTGCTAGTGCTTCTTCTTTGGTATTTCCATATGAACTGATAGCAATGACACGTCCGCCGCTGGTTACTACTTGTCCGTCTTTTAGGGTAGTACCTGCATGGAATAGGATGCTGTCTGTGGCGGCAGCCTGATCGAAGCCAGTGATAGGGAATCCTTTTTCGTAAGTTTCCGGATAACCGCCACTTACCAACATCACACAAGCCGCCGTACGTGGGTCTATTTCCAGCGTTTTTGTATCGAGGTTCTTCTCTGCCACACCTTCAAAGAGCTCTACGAGATCACTCTTGACACGAAGCATAACGCTTTCTGTCTCAGGGTCGCCCATACGAACATTATATTCAATAACCATTGGCTCTCCTTTTACTTTTATCAATCCTAAGAAGATAAAGCCTTTGTAAAGAATGCCTTCTTCTTTCAAGCCATTTACAGTAGGTTCGATAATACGCGTACGTACTTTCTCCATGAATTCATCATTGGCGAACGGAACAGGCGTAACGCTTCCCATACCACCGGTATTAAGTCCCTTATCACCTTCGCCGATACGTTTGTAGTCTTTGGCTACGGGAAGTACTTTGTAATGTTCGCTGTCTGTCAGTACGAATACACTGCATTCAATGCCACTGAGGAACTCTTCAATGACTACCGTTGCCGAAGCATCGCCAAACATACCGCTAAGCATCTCTTTCAGTTCCTTTTTAGCTTCATCCAAAGTAGGGAGGATCAGAACACCTTTTCCGGCACAAAGTCCGTCAGCTTTCAGAACATAGGGAGCTTCCAGCGTTTCGAGGAAAGCAAAACCTTCTTCCAATGTGTCTGCTGTGATGCTTTTATAACGTGCGGTAGGGATATTATGACGTTGCATGAACTCTTTGGCAAACTCTTTACTGCCTTCCAGGCGTGCTCCTTCGCGGGTAGGCCCGATGATGGCAATGTGCTGTGTCTCAGGATTTCCCTGAAAGTAGTCGTAAATACCTTCAACTAATGGGTCTTCGGGACCAACTACAATCATGCTGATGTTTTCCTTAAGAACGAATGCCTTTAATGCATTAAAATCGGTAGCTTTGATGTTCACGTTTTCGCCTACAGAAGAGGTACCGGCATTACCGGGGGCGATGTATAGCTTTTCTACTTTGGGACTTTGAGCTATTTTCCACGCCAGAGCGTGTTCACGGCCGCCCGAACCTAAGAGTAACAGTTTCATATCAATAATTGGTTAATGGGCCAATATGCCAATATGCCAATGTTGGCATCGGATATGTAGCGCTTGTTATTATTATTATTTTTCTCTCGTTTCTTTTTCAATCGGCATATTGCCCATTGTTACAGGTTATCTTCAAAATAACGGGTTATCTTTTCGTGCAGATGTATGCGGTCACGTCCCATTACATTGTGCTTATGCCCGGGATAAATGAAAAGATCCGGATACGTACGGGCATCTATGCATGCCTTCATAAAAGACAATGTATGCTGAGGCACGCAAGTATCGTCGTGATCGTCATGGATAATGAGTAAATGTCCCTTCAGATTGCCGGCGAGATTTTTCAGATTACATTGTTCGTAGCCTTCCGGGTTACTTTGTGGAGTATCCATATAACGCTCTCCGTACATTATCTCGTAATATGCCCAGTCTATCACCGGACCACCTGCCACACCTACTTTGAAAATCTCCGGATAGCGAAGTAACAGGGCAGTAGTCATATGGCCTCCAAAACTCCAGCCATGCACACCGATACGATTACCGTCTACATAGGGAAGACTTTGCAAATATTCGACTCCTTTTACCTGATCTTTTCCTTCTTCAATACCTAAATGACGGAAAGTTACATTCTCAAACTCTAATCCGCGATTGGAACTGCCGCGATTGTCAATAGTGAACATGATGTACCCTTTGTTTGCCATATAGATATCCCAGCCGCGGGCACCATTCTGCCAGCCTCCGGTTACCATCTGTGCATGCGGACCTCCGTATACATATACAATGGCAGGATACTTTTTATTCGGATCCATATCAGCAGGTTTAATAAGGCGGTAATAGATATCGGTTACACCGTCTGCTGCTTTGATTGTACCGGTTTCGATAACCGGCATTTTGAACCCAAGGAATGGATTGGCAGCAGTAAGCAGATTAACGCTTTTACCTGTCTGAGTATCAATGATATCAATTTTTCTAGGTAGGGTAGGAGTTGAGTAATTGTCAATCACATAGCGTCCTGAGTTACTTGCAATAGCGTTGTGCACACCTTCAGTGGTAGTATACATGCTGAAGGGTAAGCTTCTCTCTCCTGTTCTGATATTTACAGAGAAATTGTTCCGTCCTGTAGCATCGTTGGCACTGAAAAGAACTTCTTTCTTTTTTTCGTTGAACCCTAATATATCACTGACCAGCCATTTACCTTCTGTCAGTTGTCTGATTAGTTTGCCTGTGGTGTCATACAGATACAGGTGGTTGAAACCGTCACGCTGGCTTTGATAAATGAATTTTGTAGCATCCCAGGGCAGAAAAACAATGGGCTGTTGAGGCTCTACATATTTGGGATGTGTCTCTTCGAAAAGCGTTGCCATCAGCTCGCCTGTTTCTGCGTTGTACTGGCAGAGTTTAGCATGATTTTGATCCCGGTTCAATTCTATCAGGTAGAGACTTTTCTCATCCGGTGCCCAGCTGATATTGGTAAAATAACGGTCAGTCGGGTCTCCGGCTTTCAGGTAGAGTGTTTTTCCGTTGGAAGGATTATGAATGCCTATTGTTACCAAATGGCTGGTCATCCCTGCCATTGGATAACGAATGTTGTTCACTTCTGCTATACGTTGAGTGATGTCTACCAGTGGATATTGTGTAACCATGCTTTCATCCATGCGATAAAATGCTAATAAGTTACCTTTCGGGCTCCAGAAAGTGCCTTTGCTGATGCCAAACTCATTACGGTGTACAGACTGTCCGCAGACAATACCTTCGGATTCATCGGTTATTGCATTTTCGTTTATATACAGATTGTTGCCTACTGTATAAGCAACATTTCCGGTGGTAGTGCAGTAATCCTGATTGGCAGCCTCTTTTTTCAGAGCTGTTGTTGAAACTATTTGGTTGTTTTTGAAGTCGTAAACAATATATTTACCGGGTAGCTTAATCAGCATTTGCTCTTTGTCAGACCAGGGAAAGCTGACAGAGTGGAAGTGTTGTAATTTTCCGGACTGGTTTTCTTCCAATACTTTGTTTACAATTTCCCGTGTAGTGATAGTCTTTTCTTTTCCTGTCTTTGGATTAATAACAAACAGAGTATCTATGCCTGGTTTTATACATTCATCGCCCCACCATTGTAGTCCATAAAGGTTTTCTGCATAACGATATGTTTCACCACCCGGAATAAGATCTTCCAGTGTAGGAGTTTTTAGTTCTTGTGCCATAACGTTCGTGATAAATAGAGCTTGAAGCAACCCCATTAATAATAGATAGCCTCTTTTATTCATTGTCTTCTTGTTTTTTATCTTTATTCTTGAACCAATTCAGCATTACTTTCTGACTTCCGATTTCGTATATCTTAGTTTCTATGATAACAAGTTCATCCATTATTCTTTCTTATCACCTCTCGGTTCCCAGTTCTTCTTAAACTCCCTTGGCTTTCTGTCTCCGTTGAAGCTTCGTCCTTTTCTCGGTTTTCTGTCTCTGTCACTTGAAAAGCTACGTCCGCCTTCTTCACGGCGAGGTTTAAATTCTCTTTTTTCTTTGGGAGTACCTTCTTTATTTTCTTCTTCGCCTTCCTGGCCTTTAAACTCTTTGTACTTTCCGTCAAATATCTGATATTTGCGGAACTCACATTCCAATGCTCCGTTGAATAATGGCGTTTTTTGACTGGGCTTCAGGCCGATCTGGTCGAAGCATTCCTCACGATAGGAGAGTACCCAGGCATCATTTCCAACGAAAGCGTGCTTCAGACGTTCGCCAATCATGCTGTATAATCCTAAAAGATCATTGGTAGAAATACGTTCACCGTAAGGAGGATTGGTGATGATGATAGATTTTTCTGCCGGTTGTTCAAATTGTTGGAAGGGTTGTAACTTCAGAATGATATCTTTAGAAACCCCTGCTGCCTTCACATTGTGTGTGGCTATTTCGTTTGCCTTAGGGTTATTATCATAGCCATATATTTTGTGTGTGAATTCACGTTCCTGGCTATCGTCGTTGTATAGATTATCAAACATATCCTGATCGAAATCCACCCATTTCTCGAATGCGAACTCCTTACGGAACACTCCCGGAGCAATGTTACGGGCAATCAATGCGGCTTCTACAGGAATGGTACCTGAACCGCATATCGGGTCAATAAGATCACATTCTCCTCTCCATCCCGTCATCAGAATCATTCCGGCAGCAAGAACTTCATTGAGTGGTGCTTCTACTGCTTCCTGACGATAGCCACGGCGATGAAGTGATTCACCGGAGGAGTCGAGTGAAAGGGTACAGGTGGTTTGCGCAATATGAATATTCAGTAATACATCCGGTCTGTTGATACGAACGGACGGACGTTTACCATTCAACTCACGGAAATAGTCGACAATGGCATCTTTAACTTTGTAAGAAACGAACTTGGAATGGCGGAATTCATCACTAAATACGACGGCATCTACGGCGAATGTTTTGTTTACATCCAGTATTTCCTCCCAGGCGATGGCTTTGATCTGCTCATAAACCTCGTCGGCATCTTTGGCCTTGAAATGTTTGATTGGTTTCAGAATGCGGATGGCAGTACGCAGACAGAAGTTTGCTTTATACATCATTTCCTTATCTCCGGAAAATGAAACCATTCGCCGGCCTATTTGTACGTCGTTTGCTCCCAGCACTATCAGTTCTTCGGCCAGTACTTCTTCCAATCCCTGGAAGGTTTTGGCAATCATTTCAAATTGTTCGCTCATAATGAATAATGTGCCAATATGCCAATGTGGTAATATGCCAATTGGCTGGCGCGTTAAAGTTGTTATTTTTTCAAATTGTTAATATCTGATTCTCTCAGTTGGCACATTGGCATGTTCGCAATTGGGCCATTATTTCTTTGCTTTCGTCTGTACGATTCTTGCTCCTGCGGGAACATCTTCTGTTACCCAGATATTGCCTCCTACTGTAGCATCACGTCCAATGGTAATACGTCCTAATATAGTTGCATTTGAGTAGATTATAACGTTATCTTCCAGTATTGGATGGCGGGGAATCCCTTTAATTGGCTTACCATCGGTATCTAAGGGGAAACTTTTGGCTCCCAACGTGACACCTTGGTAGAGTTTTACGTTATTGCCAATGATACTGGTTGCTCCGATTACCACACCTGTTCCATGATCAATAGTAAAATAACTGCCTATCTGTGCTCCGGGATGAATGTCTATACCTGTTTCACTGTGGGCCATTTCTGTTATAATGCGGGGAATAAGTGGTACTCCAAGTTCTAATAGTTCGTGAGCGATGCGATAGTTGCTGATAGCTCTGATAGCCGGATAACAACAAATTACTTCGCCAAAACTCTGGGCAGCGGGATCACCATTGTAGGCTGCTTCCACATCTGTTGCCAATACACGGCGCATATGTGGTAATTTACTGATAAATTTAGCAGCCAGGCGGGCAGCTTCTTCTCGTAAAGAATCATTGCAGGTATCACATCCTTCATTACTTCCGAAACAGAGTCCGGCTAAAATCTGTTCAGTCAGCAGATCAAATAATCTTTCAATGTTAACCCCTATGTGATAGTTGATTGTACGACTGTTGATAGTAGAATTTCCAAAATATCCGGGGAAAAGAATGGAGCGTGCCAACTCGATGACGTCACACAATACCCGTGCCGAAGGCAAGGGCTCGCCGTCCTTGTGTTGATGGAACAGTCCTTTGTATGATTCGCTTTCCGAAAGCTCATCGACTGCCTGTGTCAGAATGTGGGTGAAATTTAGTGGACTCATTAGATTCCTTTTCTAATTAATTGGCTACAAAGGTAAGAAATATTATGCACATTTTTCTATCTTTGTTGCGACATTCTATTAACAAAGAAGTTTATGGGGAGTAAAACCATCAAAGGGTTTGCAATAATTTGTTTATTCTTGTGTATCAATGGTTGCGGAGAACACACACAAACAGGAGAAGCAATAAAAAAGAATACTCAGACCGATTCGCTTGAAAAACAGGCAAGAGATTCTTTATTTGCTAATAATACGTATGCCCGTAATCTGTTGCGTAGCGGAATGGCAAAAGCCACTGATAGTCTTACTTTCTATAGATTAATGAATCATTACGTAAAAGCTTGTTTTGCCTCTTCTGACTTTGACTCTGTGCTATATTATAATCAGATAATTGCCCGCTTTTGCAGGGAAGCGTCCGATTCTCCTTCCATACATGATATGAAGGCGAATGTTTATAATATGACCGGTAATTACTGGATACAGAAAGCAGAGCCTGATTCATCTCTGGCATATTATCGAAAGGCATATGAAGAGCAGCGGTTGGGAAATAATGTTTTTAATCTTCCCGAACTTTGTTTTAATTTGGCAGATGCCAGTAATCATCTGGGTAATTATGCCGATGGAGCTTTCTATTATCGCAGGGGATTGTTTCTTTGTGATTCACTCCAGCTACCTGATACAAAGAAATGGACTGTTTATTGGGGATTAGGGCAGACTTACATGGAGTTACGTGATTTTGAACTTTCCAATTATTACTATGAACTGGCAGGGAATTATTATCAGGAGATGAATCCGTATGAGAAATGGGGATATCTCAATAATAGAGGGAACCATTTTTATTACAAAAAGGATTACTTGCAAGCCGAATACTATATCAGTAGAGGACTGCATGTACTGGATGACTATCCTCAAATGATTTTTGAACGGAATCTTAGTAAAGGAAATTTGGGAGAACTTTATATGCTGAATGGTAAACTGGACTCAGCTCAAATCTATCTGAATGATAGCTATCGCTATTTCACTGAGATGAATAATCGTTCGGCACTTTATTACATAGAAACCCAGCTGATAGAGCTTGCCTTAAAACAAGGTGATATTTCACGCGCTGGCAGGCTGATTGCCAATGCAACGCCTGGCGTACACATTGATGCGAATATGATAAATATCCGGAATCAATATTTAGAGCATTATTATGAACGTACAGGTGATTACAGGCGTGCTTATGAGTATCTGAAGCGGGATGTCGCGTTGAATGATTCTATTCGGAACGAACGGGTCCGTACGCGTGTAGCGGAACTCGATATGCGTTATCGTCAGGATACGATTGTGATGCGGCGTGAGTTGGTGATAGGGAGGCAAACGAGTGAAATGCGGGTGTTGCGTTTGACATCGTTTATCTGGGCTATTGGTTGTATTGTTTTAATAGCTGCATTGAGTGTTTTCTATTGGTTGATGAAGAAAAAGCGTGCTTTTATGCAGGAACGGCATTTGAATCAGATAAGTCGTCTTCGTATGGAAAATATACGTAATCATATTTCGCCTCACTTTACTTTTAACGTGCTGAATAGAGAAATTAGTCATTTAAAAGGCTCTGAAGAAGATCGGGAGGGGTTAGTAGGATTAGCAAAGCTTCTAAGAAAGAGCCTGGAGTTAACCGAAAAGTTAAGTATCCCGCTTCGGGAAGAGCTGGATTTTGTGCGGACTTATATTAATTTGGAACAGACCAGCTTGGGATCTGATTTTATATTGACATTGTCCATCGATGACAAATTGAATACGGAGCAAATTATTATTCCTTCTATGATTATACAGATTCCGGTAGAGAATGCTATGAAACATGGACTTGCCGGGATTGAAGGAGAGAAGCGGCTTACTATTTCTGTAATTTCTGAAGGTAATGGGGTTCGAATAATAATTGTAGATAATGGTAGGGGGTATCTTCCTCATATGATATCTCCCTCCAGAGGAACGGGTACAGGTTTGAAGGTTCTTTATCAGACAATCCAGTTACTCAATCAAAAAAATAAGGGAGAGAAGATTTGTTTTGAAATAAAAAAACTTGCCGATGGACAACAGACAGGGACTTGTGTTTCTGTATATATTCCATATAAATATTCTTATGATTTATGATGACAATGAATGAAATTTGTAAAGTCGTAATTATAGATGATGACTATACGGCTATAGAAGACTTGAAAAAGGGGCTTGCAGTTTATTCTGATATGCTAATCAAAGGTACGGCAGTCAATGGAGCTAAAGGAAGAAAGATGATAATGGAGCAACGTCCGGATTTGTTGTTTTTAGATATAGAGTTGCCGGATATGCTGGGTATCAGACTACTGAGTGACATGCGTGAGGAGGTTGTATGGGATATGAAAGTTGTTTTCTATACGGCATATGATAAATACCTGCTTCAGGCTTTAAGAGAATCGGCGTTCGATTACTTATTGAAACCTTTTACTACAGAGGAACTTGATGGGATTATAGAACGCTATCGGAAGGCGATGGTCACTCACCAGGTCACTCCTTCATTTTCGGCATCTATAGCTGCATTATTGCCCCAACGTGACACATTTATGATCAGTAGTGTGACAGGTTTCAAATTACTTCGTATTGAGGAAATTGGCTTTTTTGAATATTCTAAAGATAAACGGCAGTGGCAGGTAACTCTTTTTAATCAGACAAAGCTGAGTCTTAAAAAAAATACCAGAGCAGAAGATATTATAAATTATTCGGTATCATTTGTACAGATTAGCCAGTCGGTTATTATTAATGTTGCCTATTTAGCTGTTATTAATGGGAAACAATGCCAGCTTTATCCTCCTTTTAGTGAACGAAAAGACCTGTGCATTTCCCGTGGATTTTTGAAAGAATTACAAGAACGTTTCTATCTTATTTGATTTTTTTTGTTGTATAAGCACTTATTTAGACATTTTATGTGTGATTTGCGACAAAATACTCATTTTTCGCAAAAAGGGTGTTTCATATTATCCTTTTTAATGCTATCTTTGTGATGTTAGGTAGGAATTGAATGTTTTTTGGTTTTTAGATGATCAATTCTATGTAACTGGTTGAGCCGGAGCTTTTGTGAAAAAGTCTCCGGCTATTTTTTTTATTGATGAGTTTTGTTTGTGAGCGCCCATTTGGTACTTATAACAAAAAGGCGAATCGAATGTTGTGAAATAGTGGTGTAGATTTGTTTTTTATATGATCCTTGTGATTATTTCTCTTCCATAAACATTCTGTCGAAGGTTTCTCTTAGCTGTTTTCGATTATTTATCAGAGCTCTTAACTCTTTTAGCCTTTCTCCATTCTTCGAGTTTTCAAACCATAGTTTTAAGTATCCTCCTTCGGCATATTTGCTCAGGAGATGATTAAGAAAACGTTCATAGTGCCATTCTTTGCTTCCCGATGGATTTTGTTTTAGCCCATATTGTACAGTCCTTCTCAATGTAATTTCAAGGTCTATAACTCTGTCTGCTTCAGCTACAATCTTTCCGTAAATGCTGCGTGGTTCGTGGTTTGAAGAGGCTCTATGATCTTCTACGGCTTCTTTCATTATCTGTATTTCTTCGGTAGAAAACCATTGGCGGAGTATCTTGTCATTTTCAAGAATAGTTCCTGAAACAAGGTGATGGGTCGCTCTGTCTTTGCACAGTCCTGTATCGTGATAGGCAGCAATGGTGTATACCATATCCACGTCTACGGGATAGCCTTTAGCAAGTTCCAGGCTTTCTGCTATTACAGTATTTACATGCATTAAATTATGTGCTTTATCAAACGATTCGTATTGCGGAATAATAACCGTTTCTATGTATTCTTTTAGCTGTTCGTTCATCTCGGGAAAATCTTATTTAATAAAGGGAAAACAAAGATACTAAATTTCTTGTAACGTCTTAACATTTATGGGTTTGTTCCACGTGGCACAGAAAAGGCCGGAATATAAATTCCAGCCTTCTGTTGTATTAATGTAAAATGTAGAGTTAGAGAGAATATGTATATCAGATATTTGTATCGTCCATTGTAACTGTCATTTCCGGAACAAGAATATAAGCATTCTTTTTACTGTTCCATTTGTAATAATTGGTAGTTACAGTTTTACCTTCGTAAGTATAAGTGATGCGCAGGCTATTTTCCCATTTTTGGTTGTTAGCATTCCATTTTAGTGCTTCACTTTCTGTCATACGTTTCTGATCATTATACTTGTAGTTGTATTTCATATAGTTGGCGAGTGCAGCACCTTCCTTTTTATAAACGGTCTGTTCTACCATCACTCCGTCTCTTTCTTCTGAGTTATAGATGAGATTCCCGTCGTTATTGTGGGCAGAAACGGTTAGGCTACCTACAAAAAGAACTACTGATAATGCAATTGTTCTTATGGAAACATTTACTTTCATGATTATACTGTTTTTAGGGTTATATTATCATATTGTTATACTTAATCTCTTTATTTGCTGCAAAGTTACATATAAAGTGGATATTAATGCTTAAAATAAGTGAAATAATTATCATAATGATAATTGTCATACCTCTGTATTGCTTTCTTTTTGCAGGTATTAATGACAAAAAAATATCCGGCAGTTTGTTTGCCGGATATATGTTTAAACAGTTCGTGTACTTAATGAGGCATTTAGCAGCTTTCTGCTTGAGGAGTTAATTAATGTTATAAATGTTTTGGTAGGCAGCAATTGTCTTTTTAATGAGCTTCTAACCAGTTTTTCCCCCAGCCGCAATCAGCCTTTAGAGGGACATGCATCCGGTAAGCTTTCTCCATTTCTTCAATAACGACTTGTTCCACCCGCTCTTTTTCCTCTATTGGGACACTGAAATTTAATTCATCGTGTACTTGTAATATCATTTTTGCCTTTAATCCTTCGCGTTTGAAGCGTTCGTAGATGCGAGCCATTGCAACTTTGATTATGTCGGCCGCACTTCCCTGGATCGGAGCATTGATAGCATTACGTTCGGCATATCCGCGTACTACAGCATTGCGTGAATTGATGTCCGGAAGGAAGCGTTTACGATGAAAAATAGTTTCTACATAACCTTTTTCACGTGCTATTTCAATACTTTTATCCATGTAAGCCTTTACCTGAGGATAGGTCTCAAAATAACCGTCTATAAGCTCTTTTGCCTCTTTACGATCTACATTCATTCGTTCAGCCAGACCGAAAACAGAGATACCATAAATGATACCAAAGTTCGCTGTTTTAGCTTTGCGGCGCATATCGGGGTTTACCTCTTTTATATCGGTTTTGTATACTTTGGCTGCTGTAGCTGCGTGAATATCATAACCACTTAAGAATGCGTCTATCATATTTTTATCTTCGCTTAGGTGGGCCATAATACGCAGCTCTATTTGTGAATAGTCGGCAGAGAAGAAAAGAGCACCTTCGTCAGGAATAAATGCTTTGCGTATCTCTTTTCCATTTTCATCCCGGATGGGGATGTTCTGTAAATTCGGGTTGCTGGAGCTGAGGCGTCCGGTTGCTGTTACTGTTTGATTGAAGGAGGTATGTACGCGGCCTGTACGCGGGTTTATTAACTGAGGCAGAGCATCAATATAGGTGCTTAACAGCTTCTTTAGTCCACGGTGTTCTAGAATTTTTTCTACTACAGGATGTTTGTGGCGCAAGCTTTCGAGCACCTCTTCTGATGTAACATATTGGCCGGTCTTGGTCTTCTTTGCTTTATCGATAATTTTAAGTTTATCAAATAATACCTCACCTACCTGCTTGGGTGAAGCGATATTGAATTCTTCTCCTGCCAATTGATAAATCTCTTGTTCAATGGCCTCCATTTGTGTTGTGAAATGTTTTGAAGACTGTTTGAGTGCTTCTGTATCCAGAAGTACTCCATTGCTCTCGATATTTACCAATACGGGTACCAGGGGCATCTCTATTTCATAGAATAATTGCTCAGCACCATTCTTTTTCAATTCTTTTTCCAGTATATTCTTTAGTTTCAGCGTAACATCCGCATCTTCGCAGGCGTATTGATAAATAGCTTCGGGAGCAAGATCGCGCATGCTCTTCTGATTTTTTCCTTTCGGTCCGATAAGTTCTTCGATGTGGATTGTTTGATAATTCAGATAAATTTCCGCCAGATAATCCATTCCGTGACGGAGTTCAGGTTGAAGAACATAATGTGCTACCATTGTATCGAAAAGAGGACCTTTTACTTCAACCCCGTAATTTTGGAGAACGATCATGTCATATTTGATGTTTTGCCCTACTTTTAACGTTTTTTCATTTTCGAATACTTCTTTGAATTCGTTTACTATTTTTAACGCTTCTTCCCGGCCTGCAGGGATTGGTATATAAAATCCCTGATTTTCGGCGAAGCTGAAGCTCATTCCTACCAACTCAGCTTCCATTGGGTCGGTTCCGGTTGTTTCTGTATCTAACGCAAGAATTTTGGTTGTAAGTAACTTTTGAATAATTTTGACTCTTTTCTCCTTATTATCAATTAGTTGATAGTCAGTATTGAGCGTTTTTAACGTGTCTATATTTGATTTTTTTTCTTCAATCGGTCCGTTGGGCGTAATTTCTGCAAATAAATCGCCTTGAATCGGGCCACTTTCTTGTGCAAAAAGCGGACCTGCAGAAAAGGGGAGAGGTTGACTCTCTTTTTTGAAGATTCTCTCCATTAGTGTACGAAACTCCAGTTCTTCAAAAATTTTTCGAAGGGCTTCTTCATCCGGTTGTTCACGTACCAGTGCACTCATGTCAAGTTCGATAGGTACATCTGTTTTTATGGTTGCCAGAAATTTGGAGAAAGTTATCATTTCCCGGTTTGTTTCTACTTTTGTTTTGAGTGCTCCTTTTAATTGGTCGGTATGTTCAAGTAGATTTTCGATGTTACCAAATTCAGCAATTAACTTTTGGGCTGTTTTCTCTCCGACACCTGGACATCCGGGAATGTTATCTGACGCATCTCCCATGAGTCCCAACATATCAATAACCTGTGAAGGTGACTGAATATCGAACTTTGCTTTGACTTGTTCTATACCCATAACCTCAAATTCCTTATCACCATACTTGGGACGGTACATAAACACATGTTCTGTTACCAGCTGGCCATAGTCTTTGTCAGGCGTCATCATATAGGTTGTGATCCCCTGTTGTCCGGCTTTGGTTGCCAGTGTTCCGATAACGTCGTCTGCTTCATAGCCTGCCACTTCAAGGATAGGGATGCGATAAGCACGGATGATATCTTTTATAATGGGTACGGAAAGCCGGATTGCTTCCGGTGTTTCTTCACGTTGTGCTTTATATTGTTCATAGGCTTCGTGTCGGAAAGTAGGTCCTGAAGGGTCGAAAGCAACTCCGATGTGTGTAGGGTTTTCCTTTTTCAATACATCCTCCAATGTATTTACAAAGCCGAGAATGGCTGAAGTATTGAAACCTTTGGAGTTGATCCGTGGATTTTTGATAAAGGCATAATACGCCCGATATATAAGTGCGTAAGCATCTAAAAAGAAAAGTTTACTGTTTTGGTCCATATTTATCTAATTTTTCATGGTAAAAGTACAAAAAAATACGGTATTAACCGTTTTATTATTACTTTTGTGCTCAAATAGTGTCATTATATGGATAGCTCGTCTTTTATAAAGTCTCCGATAGATGCGGAACTGGAAGATTTCAGAAAACTATTTGATAGTTCTCTTTCCAGTTCAAATTTCCTGCTTAATAATGTGATTGCTCATATTCGGCAGAGAAACGGGAAGATGATGCGTCCTATCCTGGTACTCCTTGTGGCACGTTTATATGGTGCTATCCGTCCTGCTACTTTTCATGCTGCTGTTTCTTTGGAGCTTCTTCATACAGCCAGTCTGGTACACGATGATGTAGTTGATGAAAGTACTGAACGTCGTGGGCAGCTTTCTGTAAATGCCGTTTTTAATAATAAAGTGGCGGTATTGGCTGGTGATTTTTTGCTGGCTACAAGCCTTGTACATGCCGGGAAGACGATGAGCCATGAGATTATTAGTGTTGTATCTTGCTTGGGGCAGGATCTTGCAGATGGAGAATTGTTACAGCTTTCCAATGTAAGTAATCCTCATTTTTCTGAGGAAATCTATTTTGATGTTATTCGTAAAAAAACGGCAGCCCTTTTTGCTGCTTGTACTAAATCGGCAGCCCTTTCTGTTAATGCAAGCGATGAAGAGGCGGAATTTTCGCGTTTATTTGGCGAGTATATCGGTATCTGTTTCCAGATAAAGGATGATATTTTTGATTATTTTGAAAGTAAAGAGATAGGTAAGCCAACAGGAAATGATATGCTGGAAGGTAAATTGACGTTACCTGTTCTTTACGCTCTGAATTCTACGAATAGTACCTGGGCACAAGAGATAGCTGTCAAAGTCAAAGAGGGGATTGCTACTCCTGATGAAATCGGACGTTTAGTCGATTTTACCAAGTCCAATGGAGGAATTGAGTATGCGGTTAAAATGATGAAACTATATAAGGGTAAAGCGCTTGACTTGCTTCATTCGCTTCCCCCTTCTGAGGTATGTACTGCACTTGAAGCTTACCTTGATTATGTAGTTGACAGAGATAAATAATACTTTTTCCATGGGCTTTCTGCATCCTGTGTGGCTGAGAGGAAGCTTGTGATTGTGATGTCTATTTCTTCTTTTTTATCTGTTTTCATAGCCTGTCCGATGAGGTAACTTTTACCTATTTCTTCCCAATTTTTAAATATCTGCCGACATTTTTCACCGGCAAATCTGATATATTCCCATGCCGTTTGCTCATCAATATATCCTGTCTCCAGGGCTACGCGTGCTAAGGTGATTAGTTCTCCCATGTCCCATGCTAAAATCCCTCGTTCGAAGTCTTCTTTTTCGATGGATACGATGTTTTTCTCACGTATGTACTTCATAAATCGGTGCAGATGATGGGCGCGCTGTATAAACGATTCTATGCCGAAAAAACGCTTACGGAGGATAGTTTCTATTTCTTCCTCATTGTCTGACGACAGAAGATAGGGCAGAAGGATAGAATATGCGGTACGTTCTCCTTCATTCTTGAGGAGCGTCAGCATTTCTGTGATGAAGGATTCTTGTTTTAGCTGAGGTATTTCTGCCAGCATTTGGCGAAGTTTATCTTTACTCATACCTGTCTCCAGACTATTCACGAAAAGACCTGTTTGTATACTAGAAATGAGCCCAATGAGCAGGTTTTGCTCTTTGTTGGCTAATAAGGCATTGCCTTCTCTGTTTTGGTTGAACCGTAATGAAATACTGCTTTGTTCCATACCCTTGTTTTTTAATTCTTCGTTAACCGAAAAGCGTGAGAACTGTTGCTCTGTATCTTTCCTGGGGCTTCGGCAAGCCGTTATGACGATACAAGCAACAGTCTCACGCTCCATTCGATATATAACAAGAGTATATACGTGAAGGTGCGTGAGACCCGTTTGCCTATTACCTTTCATAACATGAATTTTGCCGAATTCCAGGAAAAAGATAATAAATGAAACGTTCTCTAATACAGTTTATTAGCCTCTTCTCTATAGGCTAATGCTCGGCAAAGATAGTAAAAAAATGAGTATCTTTAAGTAAGGAAGTTTAGTTTTTCTTAATTATAGATATGATATTCGTGCTAAGGTTAACTGAATCGAAATGCCTGGATAATAAATGAGGATATACAAAAGAGGTGATCTGATGTTTTATTTAAAAATACAAAGCCTCTTTGGCATATCCTCACGAATTGTTTTGAATTAGAAGAATTTTATATCTTCACCTTTGATATCAGAAAGTAATAAATTTGCTAATCGGCTGGTACCCAGTCTGAAAAGCTTATTGTTAAGCCATTCTTCTCCCAGGATTTCTTTTACTATTGTGTAGTAAATCAATGCATCATTTACCGTATTAATGCCTCCGGCAGGTTTAAATCCAATTTTGTTTCCGGTCTTTTCGTAATACTCTTTAATGGCTTCGCACATCACATAAGCTGCTTCCGGAGTGGCTGCAGGTTGCTGTTTTCCTGTGGACGTTTTGATAAAATCTGCTCCGGAGTACATTGATAGGATGGAGGCCTTTTTAATGTTCGAAGCCGTTTTCAGCGCTCCGGTTTCAAGAATTACTTTCAGGTGGCGTTCTTTACAAGTGTCTTTTAACTCTTGTATTTCTTCACACATTGTTTCATAATCTCCACTCAGGAATTTACCGATAGAAATAACAATGTCTATTTCGTCTGCACCTTCCATCAGTGCCATGGCTGTCTCTGCTATTTTTACTTCAATAAACGTTTGTGACGACGGGAATCCTGCTGATACACAAGCAATATTGATACCGTCAACATCCAATGTGTTTTTTACTACTTCTGCAAAGTTGGGGTATACACAGATTGCTGCTACGTTCTTTAAATCGGGAAATTCATCGTCAAACTTGTTTACCTTTTCAGTAAATTTCATAACGCTTTCGTCGCTATCCGTACTGTTGAGGGTAGTGAGATCAATACAGTTGAAAAGGAGTTTTTTTACCTCTTCTGTATTGTTTTCCGTTACTTTGTTTTCGATAATTGAAGCTACTCGGGCTTGTACATCAGCGTCGCTCAGGTTGGTATTGTACTTTGCCAATGCGGCTTCATACTTAGTCAGATGGCTGTCATTCTGTTCCATGGTCACTCAGTTTGGGGTTGTTTATATGTCTTTTGTTATCTCTTTTGGTTTTCTTTTCCAGGTTACGTGTAAAGGCCTCAGTGAGGTTTACGCCTGTCTGGTTAGCCAGGCAGAGGAGTACCCAAAGTACATCTGCCATTTCGTCTTCCAGATTGTCTTTTTCTCCTTCTTTGAAGGATTGATCACCGTATTTACGGGCCATTACGCGTGCCAGTTCGCCTACTTCTTCAGTGAGTACGGCCATATTTGTGAGCTCGCTAAAGTAACGTACTCCATACTTCTTGATCCACAGGTCGACCTGTTTCTGTGCTTCTTCCAGTGTCATTATTCTTTGTTTTTTGTATCTATACAAATGGTTACCGGGCCATCATTTAATAATTCTACTTTCATATCTGCTCCGAATTCACCTGTGCCTATTTCCTTTCCAAGTAAAGAACTAAGTTCTGTGCAGAATTGTTCATACAGTGGGATTGAAATATCCGGTTTGGCTGCTTTTATATACGACGGACGGTTACCTTTCTTTGTAGATGCATGTAGGGTAAACTGGCTTATTACCAGTATTTCGCCGTTTGTATCTATGACAGATTTATTCATGACTCCATTTTCATCATCAAAGATGCGGAGATTTATTATTTTCTTACACAACCAGTCGATGTCTTCTGTTCCGTCGGCTTCTTCGATGCCTACCAGGATAAGCATTCCTCTGTTGATAGCCGATTTACAGTTTCCGTTGATGGTAACTGAGGCATGACTGACGCGCTGTATAACTACTCTCATTTCTCTTTTTTTTGTTTTATTGGAAAGGCAAATTTACAAAAATCGCTATAGAAAAATCATGTTTCACAGAGTTTTTTCGTAAAATCACATGCGCTTTGCATTTATTTATAATGAGACGTATAGCCTCTGAATGTATTTAATGTCTCTGTTATTGCAGATTTTCTTTAACAACTTTTGCTTTGGTTTCGCCTATAATAGCGCTGATATCCTCTAAAGAGGCCTCTTTGATGCGTTTTACACTCTTAAATTCTTTTAGTAATGCGGTTTTTGTTTTGTCTCCGATGCCTTTGATTGTGTCGAGGGCAGAAGCTACCTGGCGTTTACTGCGTTTATCACGATGAAAAGTAATGGCAAAACGGTGTACTTCATCTTGTATCTGCTCCAGTAATTTGAAAAGGGGAGAATGTTGTTTTAATCCGATTGTTTGAGGTGGAAAACCAAATAAAAGCTCTGATGTGCGGTGTTTTCGATCTTTGGCAAGGCCTGCAATAGGAATATTTAAATGTAATTCCTCCATAACTTGTCTTACAGCCTCCATTTGCCCTTTTCCTCCGTCTGTGATGATGAGGTCGGGTAGGGTGCTTTCCTCCTCTATAGCGCGCTGATAACGCCGTTTTACGACTTCTCTCATAGATGCATAGTCATCGGGACCTTCTACGGTTTTAATAATATACTTTCGGTAGTCTTGTTTCGATGGTTTTGCTTTCTTGAATACGACACAGGCAGCTACTGCATCCGAACCCTGGATGTTGGAGTTGTCAAAGCATTCTATTTGCATAGGTAACTTTTCCAGATGTAACTCTTGTTGGATCTCCTTCATCAGTCGCATGCTTCTTTGTTCCGGATTTAACTTTTCTGATTGCTTCATCCGGTCTGCCTTGTATTGTTTTACGTTGAGTAAAGAGAGGTCTAATAATTTCTTTTTGTCTCCTCGCTGTGGCACGGTGAAAACGACGTTATTCAGTTCCATATCTACTTCAAATGGGACAATGATTTCACGTGAAAGGCTCTTATAGCGTTCCCGCATTTCGATGATTCCTAATGTAAGAAGCTCCTCTTTGCTTTCGTTTAGCTTTTTCTTATACTCAAAGGTGAAAGCCTGATTGATAGCTCCGTTCGTGATGTGCAGGTAGTTGATAAATGCTGAATTGTGTTCGTCTTCTTCAATAGAGAATACGTCGATATTGTGTAATATCGAGCTTACTACTTCTGATTTTGAGCGATAATTTTCTATAAGTGTATATTTCTCTTTTATTTTTTGTGCTTCTTCAAACTTCATTTCAGCAGCCAATCCCTGCATTTGCTGGAATAGCATACGACTTATTTCCTGGGTGTTTCCTTTTAATATTTCCTTGATTTCATCGATATTCTTTAGGTATTCCTCTTGTGGTTGGAGCCCTATACAAGGTCCGGCGCAGTTCTTTATATGGTATTCAAGGCAAACGTTGAATTTACCTGCGCGTATGTTTTCCGGTGACAGATTTAAGCTACATGTCCGTAGTGGGTATAGGTGTTTTATCAGGTCTAACACTGCATTCATAGATGGCACATGACTGTATGGGCCATAGTAAGAGGAGCCGTTCCGAATGATTTTGCGCGTTTTGAATATTCGTGGAAAATATTCATTTTGTACGCAAATAGACGGATATGTTTTATCGTCTTTAAGCAGAACATTATACCGCGGCTTATATTTTTTTATAAGATTATTCTCTAATAAGAGAGCGTCTTCTTCAGAATTGACGACTATATAACGTATATCTGCAATTTTGCTGACGAGTACTCTGGTCTTTCCCGGTTCATGATCTTTGCTAAAGTAGGAATATACCCTTCTTTTTAAGTTTTTGGCCTTTCCTACGTATATAATAGTACCTTCGGCATTCAGATATTGATAAATGCCGGGTCTTTCGGGGAGGTTAGATACAATCCCTTTCAGATATTCGCTGGTTTTCAGTTCCTGGTTTGTTTCCATATAAAAAAAGGCGTAGTAACATAACTACGCCCTGCAAATATAACAATTTATATCTATAAAGACAATACGGATTCTACTTCTACATCATCTCCGAACATTGCTTTGCCGTTCAGCTCTTTAAGTTCAATGATAAAGTTTATATATACTTTCTTTGGCTTTAGTTTCTTTACTAAATCACAAGCTGCTTTCATTGTCCCACCTGTTGCCAATAAGTCGTCGTGCAGTAATACTACATCGTTTTCATCGAGAGCATCTTTGTGTATCTGTACAGTATCCTTTCCGTACTCTTTATCGTAACTCTCTTCGATGGTTTCCGCAGGAAGTTTGCCGGGCTTGCGTATTGGGATGAATCCTGCGTTTAAACGGGTCGCAAGAATCGGACCCATAATGAATCCTCTTGATTCGATGCCTACTACTTTTGTGATACCTTTGTCTTTGTACATCTCATACATTACGTCCGAGAGTTCCTGCAGGCATGCAGCATCTTTAAATAGAGTGGTTACGTCATAAAAAAGAATTCCCGGTATGGGGAAATCGGGTATTTCCCGGATACTTTTAATAAGCCTTTCTTTGCTCATAATCATGGATTTATTTCGTTTTCTTAAATGTTTTGTTTCACGTGAAACGCATGCTCTTATCTTCCCGAAAGCACCAGCAATACGTTGATGTCGCTTGGTGATACTCCGGGAATTCGACTTGCCTGAGCAATTGTTTCCGGATCTATTCTAACCAGCTTTTGGCGTGCTTCCGTTGAAAGCGATTGAATCGAGCTATAATCAAATTTGCCTTTGATCTTGATACTTTCCAATCGGGCCAGTTTATCTGCAATGATACGCTCTCGCCCGATATAGCCTTCGTATTTAATAAGAATTTCCGCAGCTTCTATAATTTCTTCTTTTCTCTCCGTGATCTCGTCAAGTATACGCTTGAATGCCGGTACATGTTCTGCGATGTTTTCTATTGTTATCTGCGGACGATTAATCAGGTCGATTAATTTACATCCATGACGCAGCGGGGTAGTACCTAATTTTTCGAGAGAATCATTAATAAGAGCCGCTTTTATCGAATAGTTTCGTGCAAAAGATATAATACGTTCCACTGCTTCGCGTTTCTTTTTCAGCAGAGTATATCTATCTTCTTTGACGAGTCCTAATTTCCAGGCTTTTTCTGTAAGACGCATATCAGCATCGTCCATGCGAAGAAGAATACGGTATTCTGCACGGGAAGTGAACATACGATAGGGCTCATCTACTCCTTTGGTAACGAGATCATCGATTAATACGCCAATATATGCTTCATCGCGTGCCAGTGTAAATGGTTCTCCACCTTGGCAGTTAATGTGCGCATTGATACCGGCAATGATACCTTGGCCGCCTGCTTCTTCGTATCCGGTAGTTCCGTTTACCTGTCCGGCAAAGAATAAATTCTTAATTATCTTCGATTCCAACGTATGTTTTAATTGGGTTGGGTCAAAGAAATCGTATTCAATCGCATACCCGGGACGGTATATAACCAGATCTTTAAATGCCGGAACTTTTTTCAGAGCTTCGATCTGTATGTTCATAGGCAATGAAGATGAAAAACCATTCAGGTATAATTCTTGTGTGGTTTCTCCTTCTGGTTCCAGAAATAACTGGTGTTGTTCTTTATCCGGGAAGGTAACAATCTTAGTTTCTATGCTGGGGCAATAACGCGGTCCTATACTTTGAATTTGTCCGTTGAAAAGAGGAGATTCTGATAATCCTTCACGAAGAATGCTGTGTACTTCCGGATTGGTAAAGCAGGTCCAGCATTGCAGTTGTTTGAGATGGCGTACATTTGTATCCATAAATGAGAATTTATGAAAGTCAGCTTCTCCATCCTGTGTGTCCATTAATTCATAGTGTACACTTCGTCCGTCTATTCGTACAGGAGTACCTGTTTTCATCCGTCCGTAACTGATCCCATGGCGTGCGATGGATTCGGTTAATTCGTAAGATGCAGGTTCTGCCATACGACCTCCGGGAAGCATATTTTTACCTACATGCATCAATCCATTGAGGAAAGTTCCGGCTGTGAGTACGATACACTTCGCATGAAAAGTGACTCCCCACATGGTGATTAACCCTGTTACTTCGCCGTTTTCAACGAGTAATTCTTTCACTGTATCTTGCCAGATATGCAGGTTGGGAGTATTTTCCAATACTTCTCTCCATGCTCCTATAAACTTATTGCGGTCACATTGTGCACGTGGACTCCACATTGCCGGCCCTTTCGAACGGTTTAGTATGCGAAACTGGATAGCTGTTTTATCTGTTATCAGCCCCATTTGTCCACCAAGTGCATCTATTTCGCGTACAATTTGTCCTTTGGCAATACCACCTATCGCCGGATTACAACTCATCTGCCCGATTTTATTCATATCCATCGTGATCAGACAAGTCTTTGAGCCCAGATTGGCCGAAGCGGCAGCCGCTTCACAGCCTGCATGTCCGGCACCAATTACAATAACATCATACCTAAAATCCATTTGTTCAATCCTTATTTGCAAACGGTGCAAAGTTACGAAAAAAGTTCTGCTATTTGATGTATATTGTCTGGCTACATGATTAAAAAGCTCTCCTTTTCGGCAGTAAAATAGATATTAGAACCCTATTACGCACTCCTTTATTGTATTTTAATTAAAAAATGTATTTATCTTTGTCACGTGGAGTAATATGGGATACAGAGACATTGAAATAAGGAATCATTATTTTCTGTGTATAAAAGAAGATGTTGCTCGAATATTGCAGACAGATGGCAAAACTCATACATTAAAACAAACTTAATAGTACAAAGCTTTATGAAACTTACTAATTTATTGTCAATCTCCGTATTGCTACTTTTAGCTTCCTGCTCACCCAAAGTCGTGACAAATCTGATAAAAACTTATCCAAATCAAGTTCCGGCCGATTCTGTTCGGGTCTTTGAATTGGGAGAGATAGTGCCCAACACTGCCGAAGCCATTGGACGTGTTTCTGTTATAGATCCTGGTACGGCTACAAAATGCCGGTATAATGAGGTCGTTCATCTTGCACAGGAGGCTGTTGGTAAAGCCGGTGGAAATGGTTTTGCTATAACCTGGCATGAGGAACCGTCTTTTTGGAGAAGTTCGTGCCATCAGATATCCGGATTGATGCTTTACCTGAAAGATAATGTGGTGGATACATTGAGGGCAAATCCTGTACAGTATGCCATCGATATGAACTTCGTAGTGGCCAGAGACAAGAAGCAACCTGAGCGGAGGAATCCGGCACCTGCTAATACCTTTGAAGTTAGCTTGGGGTATGGTTGGATAAGCAGTAAAATCTATGATGCTAATAATGTGTCTTTGGGGAGTAAGAGCGGTTTAGAGTGGAAGCTTGGCTATGAGCATATATGGACTTCCGGATGGGGAGTAGGTATGCAATATTCTGGTTTTAAAGCGGAGCTTCCGGGAGGAGATATGGTGCTGTCTTATCTGGCACCGGAGGTTGCATTACGTACAAAGTTTGATAAATGGATTCTGAAGTGCGGAGTAGGCATGGGGCTTTTTCTTTATAATGAACCCTATTACAGTACTGCCGGATTTGGCGCACATGTCACTATGGGATTAGAATATATGTTGTCGAGCCATGTGGGACTTGGCGTATCAGCCAGTTCAATTGCAAGTAACTTGCCGAAACGGGATGGAGTTGAACTAAAGAAGGATGAAAAGAGCGGAATAAATCGTGTCAATGTATTGGGCGGATTGAGGTTTTATTTCTAAAATAGGGTTATTGTCCCGAATCAATCCATTTAATTATTTGAGATGGATCTTGATTTTGTGGTATGAATAAATTATTACAATAAAGTCGTGCGGTTTATTTTCGTTTTATACCGATTGTCAATTTTGTGAACTTTCATCTTGAAACTCTACGAAGATCACTCCGATGCTCTACGAGAAACGACCCGAAACTCTACGGAGATCGGGTCGTTTCTCGTATACTCTATTAAAACCAAATGTTTCCGCAGAATATTGCTTTAATAAATGT